>Ga0068682_100940_pt1 | contig 10238 bp, 8 predicted proteins | sample CeladaPassaB1F01_FD_62238 | JGI IMG/M metagenome (GOLD analysis project Ga0068682, IMG submission 62238) | Cellulose-adapted microbial communities from the Joint BioEnergy Institute, USA - Passage B1F01 | ecosystem: Engineered > Bioreactor > Continuous culture > Unclassified | place: USA, Joint... | reverse complement strand
GTCATCAGCCCAAGCAGCATGCAAGGCGAATGCGTCGGTTCAGCGAAAAAGCAATGGACATGATCGCCGTACACGAGCTTCAGGCCAAAGGTCACTCCGCCCGGACCGCCGCCGACGCCGCAAGGAAGATACACAAAGAGCGGGTGGTTTTCATCAACCGTGATGTTCATGTTCTCTAATTGCTTTTTCAGCCGAAACGCCGCCACCGCATAGCCTAAAAACAGATGGATCGAGTTCTCGTCATCGATAAAATACGATGTTGGATCCTCGGCGGACTGTCTTCGCGCCTCTTCCACCACTTGGTTGTAATCAGTGGGATGTTCGATGACGGTGACCCCTTTGCTTCGCAACAAGTCTTTTTTCCATTGTTTCGCATCGGCTGACATATGAACGATAACACGGAACCCAAGCTTCGCTCCGATGATGCCGATACTCAAGCCTAAATTTCCCGTTGAGCCGACAACAAGCGAGTAGCGGGAAAAGAACTGCCGAAACTTCTCATTCGCTAGGACCGCGTAGTCATCTTCTACAGAGATCATGCCGTTGGCGAGTGCGAGGTCTTCGGCATGTTTCAACACTTCATAAATCCCCCCTCTCGCCTTAATCGATCCGGAAATGGGGAGATGGCTGTCACATTTTAGCCATACTTCTCCTTCGATTGGCTGCCTAAACGTCTCTTCCAAGTATCGTTGCATCTTTGGAATTTTCACTAACGGTGATTCAATGATTCCACTAGTGCTTCTCGTTTCCGGAAACACTTTAGCGATATACGGCGCAAAGCGCGCTAGCCGCTCTTCGGCCTCCTGGACATCGCGTTCGCCGAGCGGAAGCTGGCGAGCGACTTGGTCGAATGAACAAACGTTTGGATTCGGCCAAAACACCTCTTCTGTTTCTATGATATATTCCAATAACGGAAGTTCCCTAATCCATTCCAGAACTGTTTTCCCCGCTGCGATCTGGTTATCCATGTATTTCCTCCTTATCCATATGTAAAAAGCATCTACTTCCAGTATAATAGAAAAGGTGGATTGCTGGTATAGGGGAGGGAACCCGTCTTGAACATCGTCCCAACGAAACAGTTGAACCGCGCCATGGTCAACCAGTTTTTCACCAACCATTGGGGAAGCCCGCAAATGGTTGTTTCAACCGGCATCTATAACTGCAGCGAGCTGGATGGATTTGCGGCTGTTGAGAACGGTCAGCGGATCATCGGACTGATTACATTCATCATCCGTGGCAGCGAATGCGAGATCATCTCGCTAGACAGCATAATGGAAAACCGCGGCGTCGGCAGCGCCCTTTTGCATGAGGCGGAGACATGGGCGAGACAACAAAGGTGCACGGCTGTTCGACTGATCACGACGAATGACAACTTGCATGCGCTTCGTTTCTATCAGAAGCGCGGCTATCAAATCGTGGATGTCTTTCCGAACGCTGTCGACAAGGCGCGGCAAATCAAGCCAAGCATTCCGCTGATGAGCGCTGATGGCATTCCGATTCGGGATGAGCTGTTGCTGGTGAAACGGATTGATGATCAGTAAAAAGCAGCTTGACGAAAAGCGATCATCTTCTTTCGGCAATGACTTTTATGGCATGGAAACCTATTCTTTATTTAACTCACTTGCAATGAAAGCATCATTTCTCTGGATAGGTCGTGACAAAAAAGTTGACTCAAAAATCACGGATCCCCAATGGGACGCGGGATATAGAATCGCAAAGTTGCTTAATTTAACTCACTTGCAATGAAAGCATCATTCCTCGCGTATATATCGTAGTGAGAAAGGGTGTCTCGTTGCTTTTGAGACACCCTTCAAATCATCTTCATTTACTCCATTTGTTATGCCACAAACAAACTCAAAACCAATACAACGGCAAACCCGACGAGAGCGATCAACGTCTCCATGACCGTCCATGATTTCAGCGTATCCTTCACATCAAGACCGAAATAACGGTTGACGAGCCAAAACCCAGAGTCATTGACATGAGAAAGAATCGTTGCCCCAGCGGCGATGGCAATAACGATCATTCCTAAAATTGGACCGCTTAATCCAAGTGTTTCAATTAACGGCGCAATCAATCCTGCAGCCGTCACCATGGCCACAGTTGCTGAACCTTGGGAAACACGGACGAGCGCAGCAATGAGAAACGCCAATACAATCGGCGGCAAGGAGGAAGACGCCATCATGTCAGCTAATACTTTCCCAACCCCAGAGTCAACCAAAATTTGTTTAAACACGCCTCCTGCTCCAGTGACAAGAATAATGATGCCAGCTGGTTCCAATGATTTCGTTGCAATATCTTGCACTTCCTGCTTGGTGAACCCTCTTTTTTGTCCAAGCAAGTAAAAGGCTAACAATGTCGAAATCGTCAGTGCAACAAACGGATGCCCTAAAAAGGTTAAGAACGTCCTTACCCCGTTCCCCTCTGGCAAAATAGCTCCTGAAACCGTATTCAACAAAATCAACACGAGTGGAATAAAGATGATGCCAGCAATCATTCCAAACCCTGGAAGGTCTTTCTCCCATTGCTTTTCTTTCATATTCATATACTCTGGAATGGTGGCGTGAATTTTTTTCGCAATATACTTTCCAAACAGCGGGCCAGCTACAATCATCGCGGGAAGACCAGCGATGAATCCAAATAAAATGACCCATCCGAGATCCGCACCAATTAAATCAGCAACGGCAATCGGCCCCGGGGTCGGGGGTACAAAACTGTGCGTAACAGCTAACCCGGCTAACAGCGGGATGCCGTAATACAGAAGCGAACGCCCTGTTTTTCGCGCCAAACCATATACAATTGGGACAAGGATAATGAAACCAACATCAAAGAAGACGGGAATCGCGACGATAAATCCCGTCAGACCAAGCGCCCATTGTGCCTTATCCTCTCCAAACTTATTGATCAGCGTCTGAGCCAGCCGTTCGGCTCCGCCAGATACTTCGAGCATTTGTCCAAACATGGCTCCTAATCCGACGACTACCGCTACGAAGCCAAGTGTGCCGCCCATTCCATTTTGAATCGATTCGATCACTTTATTCAAGGGCATACCAGCAGCTGCACCGACAAGCAAACTCACGAGCAACAAGGCAACAAACGCGTGAAGCTTTGAGCGAATAATCAAAAACAATAGTAAACTAATCCCGGCAATGACGATCAGAATCAATGCTGAATCAGACATTTTTCTTCCTCCTGTCTATCCAAAGTCGCTTCAACCGCAAGTAGAGAAAAGAGAAAGCGTTGCTGGCAAACTCATTCTCCCCTGCTAATAAACCGATTTAGTTAAAGGTTATTCTTCACTCCGCCGCTGAAACACAGCGATGATGTCAAACTCCTCTTTTAACCGCTCGTACAAGCGGACGTACAAATCAAACAACTCCGCATAAACAAGCGTATGTTCTTCCCTCGGTTCATGGCGGGCCGTCGTGTCCATCCATGTTTTCACCATTTCCAAAGATGGCAGTTCTCCTAACGCATAAAGCGCCACCGCCGCCGCTCCTAATGCCGATGCCTCGTGCGTCTGCGGTACAATGATCGGCTTGCCGAGCATATCGGAAAGCATTTGCCGCCAAAACGGCGATTTCGCAAAGCCGCCGGAAACGCGGATTTCCGTCATTGGCCCCGTCACATCACGGATGGCGAGCGCCACCGAAACGATGCTGAAGCAGACACCTTCCATCACGGCGCGGACGAAATGCTCGCGCTTATGGTGAAGGCCAAGGCCGAAAAATGTTCCGCGCGCATTCGCGTTCCAATGCGGCGCTCGCTCGCCCGACAAAAATGGCAAAAACACCAATCCTTCCGCACCAGGTGCGACGCGTTCTGCATATTTCGTCAACAAGTCGTACGGATCGACGCCAAGCTTTTTCGCCACTTCTCGCTCTTGGGCGCCAAACTCATCGCGCAGCCAGCGAAGCAAAATGCCGCCGTTGTTCGTCGGTCCACCAACGACCCAATAGCCGGGCGTCAACGCATAACAAAATGTCCGCCCTTTTTCATCGGTTGTTGGTGTTTCCGTGACCGTACGCACCGCCCCGCTCGTTCCGATCGTAATGGCCGCCTCGCCCGGGAGCACCGCGCCGACGCCGATGTTGGCGAGCACGCCGTCACTCGCACCGATGACGACCGGCGCACTAGGGGATACCCCCATTTTATCCGCCCATTCTTTCTTCATTCCGGTCATGATATGAGTGGCTGGAACGAGCCGTGGAAGTTGGTCGCGGCGAATGCCGACAAGCGCGAGCGCCTCCTCGTCCCAATCGAGCGTGTCCAACCGAAACAAGCCTGTCGCCGATGCCATCGAATGATCAGTGACATAGTCGCCGTACAGACGGTGCAGCACATAATCTTTCACCGATACGAAGCGGCGCGCCTGACGGAATACATCCGGCTCTTCCTCTTTCAGCCAAAGCAATTTGGGCAGCGGTGACATCGGATGGATCGGCGTCCCCGTCCGCCGATAAATGTCAAGACCGTTGTTCTCTTTCAGCAGCCGCTCTGCTTGGGCGACACTTCGGTTGTCAGCCCAGATGATGAGACGGGTGAGCGGACGCCCCGATTCGTCCAGTGCCATGATCGAGTGCATCGCCGCACTCAATCCAATTGCTTTCACCTGCTCCGGGCGGATGCCATGGCGGATCGTCACCGCCCCAACCGCTTGAATGACTGCCGCAAACAGTTCTTCTGGGTCTTGTTCAGCAAAGCCTGGATGCGGCTGAATGATTGGATAGTCGACGGCATGGGAAGCCAACACTCGCCCCTGTTCGCCGAAAACGACCGCTTTCGTGCTTGTCGTTCCGATATCAATGCCAATAACAACATCCTCATAAATCGCCATCGTTTTTCCTCCCTTCTTAGTTGCTCTCCCTCCTGATCGATGTCCGTTCCATCAACGCCGGAGGGAAGCGAAACATACGCGGTTTGCTTGCTCGCTCTCGATCTATTTGCTCGAACACGCGCTCGGCCGCTTTTTTCCCCATCGCAAACGTTGGTTGGGCGATCGTCGTCAGCGTCGGCGTGTAAATATCGGCAAATGGCACATCATCAATGTTGATCAACCCTAACTCGTCCGGCACACGAATGCCAGTTTCTTTCACAAACCGTAAAATGCCCATCAACGTCAAGTCGTTGATCGCAAACAACGCGTTCGGCCGTTCAGGAGCAGCGAACCGCTTTTGCAATTCGCCAGGCAACGCTGCGGATTCAACGGCGATCACATTCATATCGTCGATTCGCCATCCTCTTTTTTCCATTGCAATCCGAAACCCCTCAAACCGCTCCATCCGCGGCACATTGTAAGGGACAAGCGGCGGAGTGACAATGGCGATGCGGTCATAGCCATGGGAAGCCAAATAATCGACCGCTATCTCTGCCGCACTAAGATTGTCCAACAGCACACCATCCGCCTCAACCCCCGGCACCATCCGGTCGACAAACACGAGCGGAAAGCGCTCAGCGACAAGGTGATGGTAAACGTCTTCATTTTTTCCCGTCGGAAAGACGATCAACCCGTCCACTTGCTTCGCAAGCAGCATATCGACATAAGTTTTCTCCTTTTCCGGGTCATCGCCGGAATTGCAGACGATCACTTGAAACCCGCGCTTTTGGCACTCTTCCTCGATGGCGTGCAGCACTTGCGTTGTCAACATATGAAGCATGTTGAACACTATGACGCCGATCGTTGCTGTTGTCTTTTGCTTCAAACTGCGGGCGATCACGTTCGGTTGGTAGCCGAGTTCTTCGATCGCTTGGGCAATGCGCTTTCTTGTTTCTTCACTCATATATTCATAACGTTTATTCAAATATTGCGAGACCGTGCTTTTGGAAACATTGGCCAGTTTCGCGACATCAGCCATTGTGACTTTTTTCAACGGGGATCCCTCTCTTAGACTAAATCGATTTAGTTCCAAACGCTTTCATAAACCGGTTTAGTTTTATTATAAAACAAGTGAAAGCGGTTTACAACCTTTTTTTACTGATGCATAGTTTTTTTACTCTTTGATCCTTCTGTAACAAAACATTAACCACTGATTTACACAACTCATAAGCACTATTAATGAATGTTTTCTATAATCATAGTGAAATCAACTATACATACGGGGGAGGAAGAGACATTGAAGTCGATGTACCAAAAGATTGCGAGTTTAGCTCTCGTCGGTTCACTGACAGCAAGTTCATTCGCGCTTGCGGCGCGCAGTGAGGAGCGAAAAGGAGAGAAACAGGAACGGGTTAAAAACGTTATCATGATGGTAATGGATGGGACAAGCAGCGGAGCAACGACGTTAGCCCGCTGGTATAAAGGGGCCCCACTCGCTTTAGACGAGATGGCGAGCGGCGCCGTGCGGACGTACTCCGCCGAATCGGCGATCACCGACTCTGCCCCGGCAGCCACCGCTATGGCGACAGGCTTTAAGTCCAATGACAAGTATATTGGCATCCTGCCAAGTACCGTCAATTCTCCCGGAGTTACTCCAGTTCCAAAGGAAAAAGCAAAAAAACCAGTTGTCAACGTATTGGAAGGAGCCGAGCTGCAGGGAAAATCAACCGGTATCATCGCCACATCGGCGATCCAGCACGCTACACCAGCCGGTTTTTCCGCTCATGTCGAGCATCGCAATTGGTTTCCAGATATTGCTGAGCAACAAGTATATCAAGACATCGAAATCGTTTTAGGCGGCGGTAAAGAGGCGCTCATTCCAGGCAAGGGAAAAAACAACCGGAAGGACAATGAAAACTTGCTAGAGACGATTGAAGAAAAAGGATATGACATCGTTGAAACAAGGGATGAGCTGCTTCGCTCGAAATCTGATAAAATTTGGGGCATCTTCGCCAATGATGCCATGGCACAGGATATGAACCGCCCTTACACAAAACCGAATGAGCCAACATTAGCGGAAATGACGAGAAAAGCGATTGAAACACTATCCAAAGATAAAGACGGATTCTTCTTATTTGTCGAAGGCAGCCAGGTCGATTGGGCCGCCCATGCGAATGACCCGATCGGCATGATCAGCGAAGTGCTCGCGTTTGACGAAGCAGTCAAAGAGGCGCTTTCCTTTGCCAAAAAACGCAGCGATACGCTTGTCATCGCCGTCAGCGACCATGGCAACAGCGGCATCACGATCGGAAACCGAAATACTGATCAAACATATCCGGAAACTCCAGTTTCTGCTTATATTGAACCGCTGAAAAAAGCGAAAATGACGTTGGAAGGAGCGCTAAGCCAGTTAAAACCTGACAAATCGAACCTTGAGGAAGTCGCTCAATTATACGGCCTGAACCCGTTAACCACAGAAGAGAAACAGAAATTAAGCGAATCAGCAGATCTTCGCAAAACATTGGTGGAACTCTTGGCGGCACGGGCAAACCTCGGTTTCACGACCGGGGGTCATACAGGAGAAGACGTGTTGCTGTACACCTATGGTCCAAACCGCCCGATTGGTACGTTCGAGAATACGGATTTGGCTCATATCATGGCCAAAACGATGGGCTTTGACTTGCGCATGCTCAACAAGCGACTATTTGTGGACGCCCAAAAAGAATTCGAAGCCATCGGCGCCACTGTCTCCATCGACCGAACCGACGCTGCCAATCCCGTTCTTGTTGTGAAAAAAGGAAAAACCATCGCACAGCTGCCAGTGAACAAAAACATCATGCGTCTCGACAATCAAACGTACGAACTCGAAGGGCTGACCGTTTACAGCGGAGAGCGGTTCTGGGTAGCAAAACAAGCAGTTCATTTATTCGAGAAGTCGCGATCATCCAAGTAACTTGCCTAAAAGACCGGTGAAAAGCGGCTGTGACGCGCCCATCAGCGGCACTTCGCCAAAAAAGAAAGCTGGTTCCGCAAGAAGGTTTCTCTAATTTGAAAAACAGGTGAGATCAGCAGTGTTTTGCACGAAATCACCTGCCCTCTAAAAAGGTGTCCCATTAGAAAGAGCGGGGCACCTTTCTTGATGATTCCAGTTCCAAAAAATATGAAAACAACCGCCAGCTGACATCACTGCCTACTAGCGTCCTTTGAGCCTTCTCCTATTGGGGAAACACGCTACTTAAGCCACATGCTTTGTTCAATAACAACCTGACAAGACTCCTGTATTTGTTCCCTCTCATTCCGCTTAGCCGCTGGCTGGAAATAACAACCGCGCCGCATATACAACTCCGGTCACGGTAACTACACTCAACAGTGTCGAGAGCAACACCGCTTGAGCGGCGTAATCGGGGTGGCAGTCGTATTCGAGCGCATACAGCGCTGTATTGCGCGAACACGGATAGGAACTGGCGATCAGCAGCGCTTGCGCAGTGATACCTTCAATTCCCAACAGAAAGATCACGGAAACGGCCAACAGCGGGGAAAAGAGCAGGCGACCCAGCACACTCGCATATACAAGCGGCGGCATTGATCGGAAGCGGGCAAGAGCGATTTGTGCGCCTAGGGTAAAAAGTGCAATGGCTAAGAACGCATCAGCAATGCGTTGAAGCGGCGTCCACAAAAACGAGGGAATGGAGACATGCAGCCAACGGCAACCAACACCTAGCCACAACGCATGAAGAACGGGATTTTTCCATAGTTCAGCGACCCACTTTCCTTGTTTCCCGTTTCCTGAAACAAACTGATAAACGCCATATGTATTCGTGAGAAAATTTTGAAATATGGTCACAACAATTTGAATGGCTGCTCCGAGCGGTTGCTGGTGAAACACCAATTGGCTCACTGGAATGCCAAAGTTGCCAGAGTTGTTGAGTACAATCGTATTTTGAAACACTGCCGACAAACTTCGTTCCAGCTTGAAGCGTTTTGCCGCGATCATACTCAAGACAATCAACCCGCCATTTTGCAATAGAAGAAATCCGAGGATGGCCACCAACACTTCCCCGTTCAACTCGCTCTCATACACATTGAGAAACGCGACTGCCGGTAGCAAGACGTACATGTTTAACTTCGATAACGTGTTCATATCAAAATGAAATCGGCGGTGAAGCCATGCTCCTAAGCCGACGATAAAGAGCATCGGAACCATCACTTGCAATAAAATGCCGCTAAAAACAGCCAAGACGCTCTCCTCTCTTTCTTTCTCCATATAATGGATGTTTCATTTTTGAAAATCTATAAGGCTGGTGAAAAACAACTGATTTCGCTGAATCCATTGTTTTCGGCCGAAAGAGAAGCGTTGATTTTGCAAGACTTCTCTATTTGAAAAAAGTCCATTTTCTGTGATTTTTCACGAAATCACCGGCCTTCTATACCTACATTTTCTTCTTGTAAACTCGTTCCGGCCGCCCAACGGATCCATAGGCAATATCGGCCGTCACCTGGCCGACGGAGACGAGATACTCCAAGTAACGGCGGGCCGTCGTCCGGCTGGTTCCGATTTGCCGCCCCACTTCTTCAGCGGTGATGCCTTCTGCGCACTGTCTCACAACCCCCAACACTTTTTCTAAGGTCAACGGCTGAATGCCTTTAGGCAACATAGGCTGTTCCTTAACGGACACTTCTCTTCCCATTAAGGCATCAACCTCTTCTTGGCCAATCCACTCTTTCTCTTTCACCCACCGCTGCATTTTGTCATAGTACTCTTTATATCGATGCAATGTGTCGGCGAATCGGTCAAACATAATCGGCTTGATAATGTAATCAAACACTCCGCCATGCAGCGCTTGCTTCAGCGCCTCCACTTCTCGTGCTGCGGTGATCATAATAATATCGATATCGGAAAAACGCTCTCGCACCCATTTCAAAAACGAAAGGCCGTTCATATCGGGAAAATAGACGTCAAGCAACAACATGTCTGGCCGCAACACCTCCGTCAATTCCCTTGCCTCTTCAGCGTTCGTGGCGATGCCGACCACTTCATAACCGTTCACTTTCTCGACAAAGCGCCGATTGATTTCCGCAATGCGGCGGTCGTCTTCAATAATCAGTACACGAATCGGCAACATCGGTTCCCTCCTTCTAGCCTTGGCGGTCCTGCCGCCCGACATGGGCTGGCCGCTTTGGGATCATGATGGTAAATACCGTGCCTGCTCCTTGCTCAGATCGATACGTCATTTGCCCCCCGAGCATTGTCAACGCCCGGTTCACTAGATCAAGCCCATACCCCCGCCCTCCGGCAGCCTTCGTTGAAAAGCCGCGCTCGTAGATCCGTTCCGCTACAGCTGGGTCAATGCCTAATCCGTTATCCTCAACCTCAATAATTAAATCATCGCCAAGGTCAGTCAAAAAAACGGCCACCCGTTTC
>Ga0068682_100926_pt1 | contig 10531 bp, 8 predicted proteins | sample CeladaPassaB1F01_FD_62238 | JGI IMG/M metagenome (GOLD analysis project Ga0068682, IMG submission 62238) | Cellulose-adapted microbial communities from the Joint BioEnergy Institute, USA - Passage B1F01 | ecosystem: Engineered > Bioreactor > Continuous culture > Unclassified | place: USA, Joint... | reverse complement strand
GTCATAGACCGCAGGCTGCGCCAGCTGGAGGAGGAGGGGATAGAGTTCCGCACCGGCGCCTACGTGGGGTACGACCCGACGGCGGAGGAGCTGCGGCGCGGCTTCGACGCGGTGGTGCTGGCGGTGGGGGCGCTGCAGGGCCGGGACCTCCCGGTGCCGGGGCGCGAGCTCCGCGGGATACACCTGGCCATGGAGTACCTGGTGCAGCAGAACCGGCGGGTGGCGGGCCTCCCGGTGGAGGGGGAGGAGATCACCGCCAGGGGCAAGCACGTGATCATCCTGGGCGGCGGGGACACCAGCGCCGACTGCCTGGGCAACGTCCACCGCGAGGGGTGCGCCTCGGTGAGGGTGCTCACCCACGGCCCCAAGCCGCCCGAGAGCCCCGACCCTTTGGAGTGGCCCGACTGGCCCTTCGTGCTGCACACCTACCCCGCCCACGAGGAGGGCGGCGAGCGCGGCTGGAACGTCGCTGTCACCGGCTTCTCCGGGGAGGGCGGGCGCGTGAGGCGGATGCACTGCGTCAGGACCCGGCGCGACCCCGACGGCCGGACCCACCACCTCCCCGGCACGGAGTTCGAGCTGGAGGCGGACCTGGTGCTGCTCGCCATCGGGTTCACCGGGCCGGTGCGGGACCGGCTGCTGGAGGAGTTGGGGGTGGAGTTCGGGCCGCGCGGGGCGATCGCCACGCGGGAGGGCTTCGACACCGGCATCCCCGGCGTCTTCGTGGCGGGGGACGCCCGCCGGGGGGCCGACCTGATCGTGACCGCCATCGCCGAGGGCCGCAAGGCCGCCCGGCAGGTGGACGCCTACCTCATGGGCCGCAGCCTGCTGCCCGGCTGACTAGCTCCTCCTCGCGAGCACGATGAGGTGGTCGCTCGCCGCCGTGAACGGCTCGCCCTCGAAGCCGCCGTAGACGGCCTCGACCTCGAAGCCCGCGAGGCGCAGCATGAGGAGCAGCTCGTCCCGGCCGGTGACGCGGACCGTCAGGTCGTGCGCCCTCCGGCTCTCCAGCTCTCCCGACTCGCCGTACAGCTCGTAGAAGAGGCGCATCTCCAGAAGTTGCGAAGCGGCGTCGTAGCGGGAGACGCTGAAGCGCTCCAGCCTGCCCTCCGGCGTCTTGCGGGTGAGGTCGTGGCGCAGCGTGGCCCCGCCGGGCGGGTCGGCGAGCTCCTCCGGCGCGAAGGCCGAGACCTCGACGCCGAGCAGGCCGCCGGGGACGAGGTGCTCGCGGGCGTTGCGCAGGAAGGCCAGCGCGTCCTCCACCGAGAGCAGGCACAGAAACGAGTTGAAGGCGCAGACCGCGAGCCGGAAGGCGCGCCCGAGCCTCGCGCCGCGCATGTCGCCGACGATCCACTCGATGGCGCCGCCCTTCTTCCGGCCCCGCGCGGCCATCGCCTCCGAGAGCTCGACGGCGGCGACGTCGTGGCCGGCCCCGGCGAGCGGGACGGCGATGCGGCCGGTCCCGGCGCCCCACTCGACGACGGGACCGCCCTCGCGCCCGGCGAGGGCTAGCCAGAAGGGCACGTCGTGGTCGTGCGCGTACTCGCGGTCGTAGAGGTCGGCGAGGGGGTCGTACTCGGCGGGTGGGGCGGAGGCTTCGCGTGCGCCCCCGCGCGGGGGGCGGCCGAGGATCCAGCCCTCGACCCGCCGGGCCCGCGGGTCCGGCGGGTCGCCCGGCGGGAGGTGCCCGAGCGCCACGGCCAGCATGCCGAGGAGGCCGACGGCGGCGTCGAAGGGGTCCTCGCCGCTCGCGCCGGGGCCGAAGCCGTCCTCCACGGCGGCGCTCATCTGCGGGGTGAGGCGCGCGCCGAGCCTCCCGGCCCACTCTTCCAGGATGGGGGCGTTCGCCCGCCTGTCCTCCCGGTTCCGCTTGGAGCCGGGCTTCAGGCCCAGGCGCCGGTAGAACTCGGCCGGGTAGGTCTCGGCCACGGTGACCTCCCGGGAGCGCAAGAGCTCGCGCAGCGCCCCGTCGAAGGGCCAGACCGCGACGTCGGGGCCGGAGCCCCGCAGGGCGGGGGCGAGGAGGTCTCTCCAGCCGGAGATGGCGGCCTTGCCCACCTGCCCGGGCCCGATAGTCCAGAAGAGGGGCGATGCGGGCGGGCGGCCCGGGTAACCCCGCTCGCACTCGCGCAGCAGCTCGTCCGCCGACCCCAGCCCGAGGGCGTCGAGGAGGTGGCGCAGTGCGGCCCCGCCCGGGCGGCGCGGGTAGAAGGGCCTGCGCGCGGAGACCTGTTCCGGCCGCTCGGCGACCTCGTAGAAGCCCGACCACTCGCCCTCCCCCAGCCTCGGGAGGAGAGGGAGGAACTCGTCTATGCCCGCGAGCCGCGCGTAGCGGGCCGGGAGCCCTATGGGGAAGTCGAAGCCGGCGAACACCCCGGCGCCCGGGGCGGCGCGCCCGCGCATCCTCTCCAGGAAGGTCGAGGGCTCCCCCACGGGCTCCGGCGCGAGCACCGAGTACCGGCCGTCCCGAAGGACGGCGGCGGCCATCCACCGCTTGGCCGGGTGCAGGCTCCAGTCGGCGTGCACGACCAGGCGGGGCAAGGGGGTGTGAGGATCTTGTCGGGGCATCGCGCTCCTGGGGTGGGCCTGCCTTGTGGACCGCCGATAGCCTACACCACCGCGCACGCGGAGGGAGGGTCTCGCATGCTGGGGGCCTGGACCACGTACAGATCGCGATGCCCAAGGACGCGGAGCCCGAGACCCGCGGCGCTCGCGGAGAGGGCGGACTCCCTTACACGCTTCCGGCGGGCGGCGGATCCACCTCGGGTTCGAGGAGCAGTTTCGTCCCGGCGGAAAGGCGCGCCCGGCGCTCTGGAGGCGGCGGCAGGGATATAATCCGGGCGAACAGCCGCTCCGTCTGGAGGTAGTGAATGGGCACCATCTTGACGATACTCATCGTGGTGGCCGTGGTCGCGGTCGCGGTCTACGCCGTCGCCACCTACAACGGGCTGGTGCGCAGGCGCAACGAGGTCGAGGAGGCCTACCGTCAGATAGACGTGCAGCTCAAGCGGCGCTACGACCTGATCCCCAACCTCCTCGAGGGCGTGAAGCGGTACTTCCGCCAGGAGCAGGACGTGCTCACCGAGATAACGCGGGCGCGCTCGGCGGCGATGCAGCCGCACTCGCCGAGGGAGCAGGCCCAGGCCGAGGCGCGCCTCTCCGGGGCGATAGGCAACCTCTTCGCCGTCGCCGAGAACTACCCCGAGCTGCGCTCCGAGAGGGTGCTGCTGGACTTCCAGGAGGAGCTCGCCTCGACGGAGAACAAGATCTCCTTCGCCCGCCAGCACTACAACGACTCCGTGCAGGCCTACAACACCAAGATACAGAGCTTCCCGGCCGTGATCTTCGCCCGCGCGATGGGCTTCACCGAGAAGGAGTACTTCGAGGCCGCGGGCCCCGAGCGGGAGTCCGTGACGGTCTCCTACGACTGAGCCCGTGCCCGCCTCCGGCGAGATGGTCGGCACCTTCCGCGACCGCATCGCGGTCAACAGGCGCAACAGCCTGCTGCTCGTCGCCGTCTTTCTGGCCTTCGTGACGGCGCTTGGCTATGTCGTCGGGTACGCCTGGGTCGGGGACCCGGCGGGGGCCGTCTTCGGGCTCCTCCTCGCCCTCGCCGCCGGGACCGTCTCCGGGCTCGCCACCTACTACGCCGGCGACAGGATGGTGCTCGCCGCCTCCCGGGCGCGGGAGATCACGCACGACGACGCCCCCGTGCTCTTCAACGTCGTCGAGGAGATGGCCATAGCCGGTGGGCTGCCGATGCCGGAGGTCTACATCATCGAGGACTCCGCGCCGAACGCCTTCGCCACGGGACGCGACCCGGAGCACGCCAAGATCGCCGTCACCCGCGGGCTGCTCGAGAAGCTCGACCGCGACGAGCTGCAGGGCGTGATCGCTCACGAGATGGCCCACGTCGGCAACTACGACATCCGCTACGCGATGCTCGTCGGCGTACTCGTCGGCACCACGGTCCTCATCTCCGACTTCTTTCTGCGGACGCTGTGGTTCGGCAGGGGGCAGCGTCGCGGCGAGGGCGGCGGGCAGATACAGCTCGTCATGTTCCTCATCGCCCTGGTGCTCGCCATCCTCGCCCCCCTCTTCGCGCGGCTCCTCCAGCTCTCCATAAGCCGCCAGCGCGAGTACCTCGCGGACGCCACCGCCGTGCAGCTCACCCGCAACCCCAAGGGCCTGGCCGACGCCCTGCAGAAGATAAGCTCCGACAGGGAGGTGCTGGAGGTCGCCAACCGCGCCACCGCCCACCTCTACATTGTCAACCCCATCAAGAAGTTCGAGAGACGGGCCAGGGGCCTCTTCTCCACCCACCCGCCCATAGAGGAGCGCATAAGGATCCTGCGCTCCATGGAGACCGGCGGCATACCGCAGCAGGCCCGCTGAGAGACTGGACGCAGCGCCGCTCAGCGGTTAAACTCTAGTCCTGCTTGGCGCATTGCCGGGTGGTGTAACGGCAGCACGACTGACTCTGGATCAGTTAGTCCTGGTTCGAATCCAGGCCCGGCAGCTCCCTAAAAAGCCCCTATCCGCGGGGCTTTTTGTTTTTGCCGTCACCTCCATGAACCCCCGTGCCGGGTGGCGTTGTGGCGGTAGCGGCTGTTTCGGCGGCTGTAACGAGAGGGCCAGTTGCGATCAGCGTCCCATCATCCGCACGTCGATCCTCCGCCTCCGCTGGCTGCGGTTCGCTGCGGGCAAGATGTTCCGTAGGCGGCGAGCAGGTCCGCGGTGTCCCCCAGGGAGCTAGCAGGCGGCCCGGTCTCTACCTGGCATTTCAGTGTGCGGTCCAGCCACCGTCGACGGGGATGATTGCGCCGTTGAGGTAGGAGGCCTCCTCCGAGGCGAGGAACAGCGCTACGCTGGCGATCTCCTCCGGCCGGGCCAGCCGCCCGAGGGGGGTGTTCTGCCTCATGGACTGCATGACCCGCTCGTCCGAGATCACCGGGGCTATCATCGGCGTGTCGACGCCGCCGGGGCAGATGCAGTTCACCCTTATCCCCCTGGGACCCCACTCTACGGCCAGAACTCGGGAGAGCGCGACCACGCCTCCCTTTGCCGCCGTGTAGGCGTCCGCGCCGGGAAGCCCCACCAGGGCGTTGATCGAGGCGTTGTTGATGATCGATCCGTAGCCCTGCCGCTCCATGACGGGGATGGCGTGCTTGCAGCCCAGCGCCACGCCCTTGAGGTTGATGGCGAGGATCGCGTCCCAGTCTTTCTCGGGGGTCTCGACCACGCTGGCCATCTTCATGCGCCCCGAGGCCGAGTAGCCCACGCCCGCGTTGTTGAAGAGGACGTCGAGCCGCCCGTACCGGTCTGTGGCACTCTCTACCATGGCCCTGACGTCGGGCTCGCGGGACACGTCCACCTTTACGGCGGTCGCCTCGCCGCCGGCCTCCTTTATCTCCTCGACCGTCCTCTGCGCCCCGCCCTCGTCTATGTCCGCTGCGACGACCTTTGCCCCTTCGGAGGCGAACAGCTTCGCCGCGGCCCGCCCCTGCCCGCTCGCCGCCCCGGTGATCACCGCTACCCTGTCCTCAAGCCTCATCTCGACTCCTCCTTTCCCCTATGATGGCGGTGGCTCGCCTTTGCTGCCGGCCCCCTCGAGAAACAGGGTCGTAAACACCCCGGCCAGGCGTTCCGGGGAGAGCTCCTCTCCGGAACGGAACCAGAAGATCGCCCAGTTCATGAGGTCGAGCAGGCACAGGGCGAGGTGTTTGGCCGGAAGGTCGCCGCGCAGCACGCCCGCCCGCTGGCCCTCGGCCAGCACGGAGCGCACGATCCGCTCGTACTCGTCGCGCAGCCGGATCACCTCTCTCCTGCGCTCCTCCGAGAGCGAGCGCAGCTCCGTGAGCATGGTGGCGTGCTTCTCCTTATCTACCAGCATCGACACGACGTGCGCCCTGATCAGGGCGCGCACCCGCTCGAGGGGATCTCCCGCCTCGCCCACAGCCTCCTCCACCGCCGACCGGATGTTCCCGAGGGACTCGACGCAGAGGCTGTACAGAAGCTCCTCCTTGCTCTCCATGTGGTGGTAGAGCGAGGCCTTCTGAAGGCCCAGAAGAGACGCCAGCTCCCGCGTGGTGGTGGCGGCATACCCCTTGTTCCAGAAGAGCCCGGCCGCAGCGGCGTGTAACCGGGCCGAGGTCGAATCAAAGCGTTCAGCCACCGCAACCGCCTCCCGGTGCACCCTCCGGGGCCGGAACGTGCGAAGGGCCAAGCACCTCAGAGCATCCCTCCACGGTCGTCCAACTCCCTGACAACGACCCTAAGCATAAACTACCGGGCGCCCGGTTGACAAACGGCGGTAGGGGTTCTATGCTGCCTACCGGCGTGTAGGTGGGAAGGAGCCGAGGTGGGAAGGGAGGAGCGAGAGCCCGCGCCCGCACCAGGGGCTGGACGGACCTGTCGTGCTGCCGGAGGTTTTGCGCTGCGTTCTTCGGGCTATCCGAGGGGCGAGCGTGCATGCCTGGTGGCGGAGGCTTCGACCCTGGATTCCCGGAGGAGGGAAGGCTTGAGGAGAGATGGAGGAGCGGGAGATGCCTGAGAGGGAACGGTTGCTGGACTTCTACGAGCGGATGGTGCGCTGCATGCTCTGGGAGCAGAAGCTGCTGCGCTTTATCGACGAGGGGAAGATCTCTGGCTTCTACCATGCCGGGCGGGGCCAGGAAGGCACCCAGGTGGGAGCGGTCGCCGCGCTCGGGCCCGACGACTACATGATGTATGCCCATCGGGGCTGCGGCTACATGGTGGCCCGGGGGATGCCGATGTCCAAGCTCTTCGGCGACTTTCTGGCGAACACCGAGGGGTCTACGAGGGGCTTGGGGGCCGGCATAGTGCACATCGCCTGGCCCCAGCTCGGGATTCTGGGGCAGAGCGGGACGCTTGGCGGCTGTTTCCCGATCGCCGCCGGGGCCGCGCTGTCGGCCAAGTACCGGGGGACGGACCAGGTGTGCCTCTGCTTCTTTGGCGACGGCACCGCGAACCGCGGGACGTTCCACGAGGCCGCCAACGCGGCCTCGGTCTGGAAGCTGCCCGTCATCTGGCTCTGCGAGAACAACCAGTGGGCGGTCTCGGTCTCGGTCAGGGAGGCGACCGCGGTAAAGCAGATAGCCGACCGGGCCGGCGCCTACGGCATGCCGGGCGAGGTCGTGGACGGCCAGGACGTCGTCGCCGTCTACGAGGCGGTCTCCAGGGCCGTGGAGCGCGCCCGCCGCGGCGAGGGGCCGAGCCTCATAGAGGCCATGACCTACCGCTTCCGGGGGCACTACGAGGGGGATCCCGACACCTACCGGGACAGGGAAGAGGTCGAGCGCTGGAGAAAGGAGCGCGACCCCATACTGCTTTTGGCCAACCGGCTGCGGTCCGAAGGGCTTGCGAGCGAGCAGGATCTCGAGCAGATCAGGGCCAGAGTCCAGCGGGAAGTGGACGAGGCGGCGGAGGAGGCGCTCGGCGCTCCCATGCCGGAGCGCGAGCGGATCTTCGAGTTCGTCACCGCCTAGCCGACGGAGGGACAGACCATGCCAGGGACCATCAGCTACACCGAGGCTCTCAGGGAGGCGCTCGACGAGGAGCTGGGGCGCGACGAGAGGACCTTCTTCATGGGAGAGGACGTGGGGGCCTTCGGTGGCATCTTCGGGGAGGCCGCGGGGCTCCAGCAGAAGTACGGCAAGGAGCGCGTCTTCGACACCCCCATCTCCGAGACGTTCATAGTCGGCGGCGGGGTCGGTGCGGCCATCACCGGGCTCCGGCCCATCGTGGAGCTGCAGTTCGCCGACTTCGTGAGCGTGGCGATGGACGAGATCTACAACAAGGCCGCCAAGTGGCGTTACATGCACGGCGGCCTGTTCAAGGTGCCGCTGGTGATCATCGCCCCCGAAGGGGCGATGGGGGGCGCGGGCCCCGAGCACTCGCAGTGCCCGGAGGCGCTCTTCTGGTCGGCCGCGGGCCTGTATGTCCTCACCCCGGCCACCCCGGCGGACGCGAAGGGCCTGCTGAAGAGCGCGATCCGCGACGACAACCCGGTGCTCTTCCTGCCGCACAAGGCGCTCGGGAACACCACGGGCGAGGTACCGGAAGGGGAGCATCTCGTCCCGCTCGGCGAGGCCGTCGTGAGGCGTCAGGGCGGCGACGTGACCCTGGTGGCCTGGTCGGCCATGGTCCTCAAGGCGCTGGAGGCTGCGGATCGGCTGGCGGAGGAGGGCATTGAGGTCGAGGTCATCGACCCGCGGGGGATCCGGCCCTTCGACTTCGAGACGGTGCTGCGGTCGGTCGAGAAGACCGGCCGGGTGGTGCTCGCCCATGAGGCTCCGCTGCCCGGGGGGCCCGGCAGCGAGGTCGCCGCGGTCATCGCCGAGCGGGCCATAGCCTCCCTGGAGGCACCGGTGAGGCGGGTCGGTGCCCCCGACGTGCCCGTGCCCCAGAGCGCGCATCTGGAGCGCTTCGTGGTGCCGCAGACGGAGGACATAGTGAACGCGGTGAGGGAGGTGGCCGGGTCGGCGGTCACCGCTTAGAAGAAGAGGGGGGACGGTTTGCACAAGCTTCACCTTCCCCGGCTCGGGCAGACCATGGAGCGGGGAACCATACTACGCTGGGCCAGGCGCGAGGGGGAGCCCTTCGAGGTGGGGGATATCCTCTACGAGGTCGAGTCGGAGAAGGCCGTCAACGAGATCGAAGCCAAGCTACCCGGTACGCTCGCCCGCATCATGGTCGAGGAGGGGCAGGAGTGCCCGGTGGGGACGCTCCTGGCGGTCGTGGCCGACCCGGGCGAGACGCTCTCCGAGGAAGAGATCGAGGCGGCCATAGCCGAGGAGGGCGGGAGGGAGGCCCCCGCGGCCTCCGGGGGCGGGACCGGGGTCCGGGCGCCGTCCTCCGCCCGGGCGCAAAGGCGGGTCCGCGCGATGCCCAAGGCCCGCGCTCTCGCCAGGGAGCTGGGCGTGGAGCTAGCCGCGGTAGAAGGAACCGGCCAGGGAGGAGCGATAACCGTCGAGGACGTCCGGCGGGCCGCCGGGGCTGCGCCGGGCGAGGGGCCGAGGGTGAGGGAGAGGCGTCCGCTCGGCGACGTCGGGCGGACCATGGCCCGGGTTGTGACCCGCAGCTGGCACGAGGTGCCGCAGTTCGTGCAGATGGTGCAGCTCGACGCAAGCGCGCTCGTGGGGCGCAGGCGCGAGCTGGCAGGGCAGATAAAGCGTTCTCACGGCGTGGACCTCTCCTACACCGACCTGCTCCTCGAGGCCGTGGCCGGCGCCGCGGGTGAGGAGCCGCTCGCCAACTCCTCCCTGGTGGACGGGGAGATCCTCCTCTACGAGGACGTCAACGTCTCCGTGGCCGTTGCGACCGGGTCCGGGCTGCTCGTGCCCGTGGTAAGGCGGGCGCAGGCCTTGGAGCTCGGAGAGCTCGCCGCCAGGCTCCGCGAGGTTCTCGAGCGCGCGCGCAGTGGTCGTCTCTCGGCTGAGGATACCGCGGGGGGCACCATAACGCTCTCCAACCTCGGCATGTACGGGATAGAAGGCGGCACGCCCCTGGTCACCCACCCGCAGGCCGCGGTGGTTTTCGCCGGGGCCATCGTCGAGCGTCCCTGGGCCGTCTCCGGGCGGGTCGAGGTCCGCCCGACCCTCACGCTCTCTGTCGGGTTCGACCACAGGATCCTCGACGGCGTCGCGGCCGCGCGCTTCACCACCGCGCTGAGAAGAAGGCTGGAGAGCCCAAACCAGGAGGGCTAGCGGAGGTCTGTGCTTATGCCGGAGAAGAAGATGATGAGGGCGGCCGTGTACCGCGGGCCACGAGAGCTGCGCGTCGAGCCCGTCCCCGTTCCGGAGATCGGGCCCTCCGACGTGCTCGTGAGGGTTCACAGCTGCGGTATATGCGGCTCGGATCTGCACAGCTACAAGGCGGGGATGTACATCCGGCCCGGCCAGATCATGGGACACGAGTTCATGGGCACCGTCGCCGCCGCGGGTGAGGATGTGGAAGGTGTGGAGGAGGGCGACCGGGTCACCGGCTTCAGCATCGGGGTGTGCGGTAGCTGCTACTGGTGCTCCCGCCAGCAGTACATCCTGTGCCCGGAACTCTTCCGGAACTCCACCGGGTATGGCCTTCCGGGCGGGTTCGCAGAGTACGTCCCGATCCGGAACGCGGTGGTCGGTCAGAGCATACACCCGGTCCCCGGCGAGCTCGACGACGAGACGGCGGCCACCACGGAGCCCGTCTCCGTAGGGGTGGGGGCCATCGAAGCGGCCGGGGTGCGTCCGGGGGACAGGGTGGTCGTGCTGGGGGCGGGCATGATCGGCAACGCCTGCATGCAGGCGGCCAGGGCGGCCGGAGCGGGGCAGGTTGCGGTGATAGACGTCTCTCCGGTCCGGCTCGAGGCGGCCAGGAGCCTCGGCGCCGACGCCGTCTTCGACGCGAGGACCGGAGACGCCCTGTCGTGGGTGAAGGAGCTGTGGGGGGTCGGGCGCTACCACTTCAACGAGGGCGGCATGGCGGACGTCGTCGTCGAGGCCGCCAGCGCGCCCGTGACGGTCCA
>Ga0068682_100920_pt1 | contig 10639 bp, 8 predicted proteins | sample CeladaPassaB1F01_FD_62238 | JGI IMG/M metagenome (GOLD analysis project Ga0068682, IMG submission 62238) | Cellulose-adapted microbial communities from the Joint BioEnergy Institute, USA - Passage B1F01 | ecosystem: Engineered > Bioreactor > Continuous culture > Unclassified | place: USA, Joint... | reverse complement strand
AGGTCCTCCGGCGGGAAGGGGATAAAGCCGCCCTCGCCGAGCACCGGCTCGACGATGACCGCCGCCACGCTGCTCACGTCCACGCTCACCAGCGAGCGCCGGAAGGCGTCGAACCAGCTCTCCTCCTTCGGCATCCGGTAGGCGTAGGGGGCCGGCACCCGGTAGACCTCCGGCACGAAGGGCCCGAAGCCCCTGCGGTAGGGGTCCGCCTTGCCCGTGAGGCTCATCCCCAGCATCGTGCGGCCGTGGAAGGCGTTCTCGAAGGCCAGGATCGCCGGGCGGCGGGTGTAGGAGCGGGAGATCTTGATCGCGTTCTCCACCGCCTCGGCCCCGGAGTTGACAAAGATGCTCCGTTTCTCGAAGTTTCCGGGGACCAGCTCGTTGAGCTTCTCGGCCAGCTCCAGGTAGGGCTCGTACTGGCTCACGTAGTAGCAGGCGTGCGTCAGCCGGCCCACCTGCTCCCTGACCGCCTCTACCACCCGCGGGTGGGTGTGCCCGGCGTTGAGAACGCCGATGCCGCCCCCGAAGTCTATGAACGTGTTGCCGTCCACGTCGGTCACCAGCGCCCCGTGGGCCTCGGCGACCCAGATCGGCAGCGCCGTGCCCAGCCCCGCGGAGATGGCCCTGCGCCGCCGCTCGGTGAGCGCCCGGCTCCTGGGGCCCGGTATCTCCGTCCTGATCCTCGCAGCTCTCAGCATCCCACGCTCCTCTTCTCTAACGCTTCCGGGTTCCAGTATATCCGCGGCCGGTCCGCGGCGCGGCCGGCCGCCCTCCGGAGGATGCTCTAGGACGAGGCCCCTCCCAAACCGCCCAGCGAGAGGTACTTGACGTCGAGGTACTCCTCTATGCCCCAGTGTCCCCCTTCTCTCCCAAAGCCGCTCTCCTTGAGCCCCCCAAAGGGCGCCTGGGCGGTGGAGGGCAGCCCGTCGTTGGCCCCGAGGATACCGTACCGCAGCTTCTCGGCCAGCCTCATGACCCGCCCCACGTCCCTGGTGTAGTAGTAGCCCGCAAGCCCGTAGGGCGTGGCGTTGGCCCGCTCTACGACCTCCTGCTCGCTCTCAAAGGAAGCAAGCGCCGCCACCGGCCCGAAGGTCTCCTCCCTGAAGACGAGCATGCTCTCGTCGGCCCCGCAGAGCACGGTGGGCGCGAAGAAGTACCCCCCTCCGGAGGAGAGGCGGCTCCCCCCAAGCAGCACCCTGGCCCCTTTTTGCCTTGCGTCCTCCACGTGCCGCTCGACCTTTCTCAGGGCCCGCTCTTCTATGAGCGGGCCCACGCTGACCCCCTCCTGAAGCCCGTCCCCCACCTTCATCCGGCCCATCCTCTCCACCAGCCTCTCGGCAAAGGGCTCGAGCACGCTTTTTTGCACGAAGATGCGGTTGGCGCACACGCAGGTCTGGCCCATGTTGCGCATCTTGGAGACCAGAGCCCCCTCCACCGCCGCCTCCAGGTCAGCGTCCTCGAAGACGATGAAGGGGGCGTGCCCCCCAAGCTCCAGGGAGAGACGCTTCATGGTCTTTGCCGCCTGGCGCATGAGGTGCTTGCCCACCTCGGTGGAGCCGGTGAACGAGAGCTTCCTCACCCTGCCGTCCTCCATGAGGGGAGCCGTTATGTCCCCGGGGTCGGTCCCCACGACGACCGAGAGCAGCCCCCGGGGCAGCCCGGCCTCCTCGAAGATCTTTGCAAGCTCTAGCGCCGAGAGCGGGGTGAGCTCGGAGGGCTTTACGACCATCGCGCACCCGGCGGCCAGGGCGGGGGCGAGCTTGCGCGTGATCATGGCGGCGGGGAAGTTCCACGGGGTTATGGCCGCCGCCACCCCAACGGGACGCTTTAGCACGAGGATCCGCTTGTCCCTGAAGCTCGAGGGGACGCTCTCCCCATAGACGCGCTTGCCCTCCTCGGCAAACCACTCCACAAACGAGGCGGCGTAGGAGATCTCACCCCGGCTCTCGGCGAGCGGTTTCCCCTGCTCCAGGGTCATCACCCGCGCCAGGTGCTCGGCCCTCTCGCGCATCAGCCCCGCCGCCCGCCACAGCACAGAGGCCCGCTCGTAGGCCGTGGCCTCCTCCCAGCCCGGCTGCGCCGCCACGGCGGCCTCTACCGCCCGCCGCATCTCCCCGCCACCCCCGTCGGGCAAAACGGCGATCACCCGCCCGCTCGCCGGGTTCTCTACCTCGAAGGTGCGGCCCGTAGAGGCCTCCCCCACCCACTCGCCCCCCACAAACAACCGCTCGATCATCCGGGTCTCCACTCTCCCCTCCCGCTCCACGTTCATCTTACTGTCAGATTGATCTTTTCCAGTATAGACGCATCGCGCCCCGCCTACCCGCCCGCCGGCCCCCCGGTGTTTTCTGCGGCCCTCCGCCGCGACGGGTCGCGAGCCCCCTAGTAAAGAGCGGGCGTCTTGGCCGCCCGCCCTGGCGCCGCTTTATAAAGCACCGGCGGCGTGGTGAGGGTGCGGCGGGCTTGCGGGCGCCTCCGCGCCGCAACCGCCGGCACGCTCTCCGGCCCCGCGCCGCGCGGGATGGACAGGAGGCCCCTAGAGGCGCGGCGCGTCCCCGGCCGTCTGCGGGCGCGTCAGGAGGCTCACGCCCACGAAGACCACGAGGCTCGTGAGCATCCCGACGTAGATCGGGGAGTTCGCGAGCAGGCCCTGCCAGAGCATGAGCGCGACGACCACGGCGCTGCTCACCAGCATGGAGACCAGCGCCCCGGCCCCCGTCGCGCGCCGCCAGAAGAGCGCCCCGATGATGGGCACGAAGAGCGCCCCCGTGAGCAGGTTGTACGCGATGGTCAGGGCGCCGACGACGTCCTGGACGGCGAGCGAGATGGCGAGCACGGCCACGCCGACGATGAGGGTGAAGACGCGGCTCTCGCCGAGGTCGCTGCGGCCCTCGCGGGCGATGATCCCGGCGTAGACGTCGTTTGCGAGGATCGTCGAGGAGGCAAGGAGCCCCGCGCTCGCCGTGGACATGACCGCCGCGAGCGCGGCGGCGAGCACGAGGCCGAGGAGCCCCGCGGGCAGCACCTCGGTCGCCACGCGGGCGAAGGCGTTGTCCGCGACCTGGAGGTCCGGGACGAGGGCCCGGGCCGCCGTCCCGATGAGGGCGCCCGCGAGCCCGTAGAGCAGGCAGTAGAGCCCGGCGACGAGGCCGCCCCAGCGGGCCACGGGCGCGCTGCGGGCCGTGAAGACCCGCTGCCAGATGTCCTGCCCGATCATGAGCCCGAAGAAGAACAGCAGGAAGTAGGTGAAGACCGTGCCCCACCCGATAGAGGCGAGGTCGAAGTAGGAGGCCGGGAGCTCCGCGCGCATCCCCGAGAGGCCGCCGGCGCGCGCTACGGCGAGCGGCAGGAGGGCGAGGAAGATGCCCACGGTCATCACGCAGAACTGCAGGAAGTCCGTGAGGGTGATGGACCACATCCCGCCCGCGACCGAGTAGGCGACCACGACGCCGCCGGCGATCAGGATCGCGACCGCCGGCGGCAGGCCGAGGACGACGTCGAAGACCGTGCCGATGGCGATGGTCGAGGTCACGGCGATCATCAGGGCGTAGGAGGCGACGATGATCGCGGAGATCAGGCGAGCCGAAGGCCCGTAGCGGAGCCCGAGCATCTCGGAGACGGTGTAGACCCCGAGCCTGCTGAGGCGCGTGGAGAGCAAGAGCCCCAGCGCGATGATACCGAGCCCGATCATGAAGACGAGCCACATCCCCGAGACGCCGTTCTCGTAGCCGAGGGCCACCGTCCCGATCGTCGAGGCCCCGCCGAGCACCACCGCGCCTAAAGTCCCGATGTAGAGCAGCGGCCCCAGCCTCCGCCCAGCCACCAGGTAGTCGTCCGCGCTGCGGGCGCGCCTGAGCCCCCAGTACCCCGCCGCGATCATGGCGGCGAAGTAGAGCCCGATGACCAGGTAGTCGAGGGCGCTAACCAAGGCTCTTCTTCCTCAGGGCGTGGAGGCTCAGGAGCTCGTGGGCGATGTTCGCCGCAAGGAGCGCCGTGATCTGGCCCGGCGAGTCGTAGGCGGGGGCCACCTCGACCACGTCGCAGCCCACGATCTCGAGCCCCGCGAGCCCCCGCACGAGCTCCTGCGCCTCCCTGCTCGTAAAGCCCCCTATCTCCGGCGTCCCCGTCCCCGGGGCGTAGGCCGGGTCCACGAAGTCCACGTCGAAGGAGACGTAGGCCTTCGCCTCCCCCACCCGCTCGCGGATGCGCTCTATGACCGCCGGGATGCCGAACTCCCTCACCTCGTCGGTCGGCACGAGGTCGAAGCCCATCTCGCGGGCGTCGTCCCAGTCGCGCTCGTCGTAGATCGAGCCGCGCATCCCCACCTGCACCGAGCGGGAGGGATCGAGCAACCCCTCCTCGACCGCCCGCCTGAACGGCGTCCCGTGTGTGTGCCTCATCCCGAAGTAGGCGTCCCAGGTGTCGGGGTGCGAGTCGAACTGCACCAGCGCCAGCGGCCCGTGCGCTCTGGCCGCCGCGCGAAGCTCCGGTAATGCTATCGAGTGGTCGCCGCCGAGCACCACCGGGAAGACCCCGGCCTCGTGCAGGGGGGCGAGCCCCTCCTCTATGCGCGCGTAGCTCTCCTCGATGTAGCCGGGGACCACCGGCACGTCGCCGTAGTCTATGACCGAGAGGTGGTCGAAGAGGGTCACGCCCAGGGAGGGGTTGTGGCGCCTCAGGAGGTGCGAGACGCTCCTTATGGCCTCGGGACCGAAGCGCGCCCCGACGCGGAAGGTGGCCCCCGTGTCGAAGGGCGCGCCGACGACGGCGGCGTCGGCGTTGTCGAGGTCCCTGTTGTGCGGCAGCCTCATGAAGGTGCGCACCCCCGAGAAGCGCGGGGTCACGAACGAGTCCGCGGGTTCGTAGCGGGTCAACCGAACCTCCTCTCCGCGTTGGTCGTTATTCGTCGCCGGGCAGCAGCTCCAGGGCCACGGCCCGCACCGGGGCGCCGTCGGCGCCGCCAAGCCTAAGCGGCAGCAGGCTCACAAAGGGCTGCGGGAAGTCTACGGCCCCGAGGTTCGCGAGGTTCTCTGCGATCACCCCTCCCGCACCCAGGATGGCGTGGTGGGCCGGGTACCCCTCCGGATGCGGACCGTCTGCCACCGTCTCATCCACGCTGAGCGCGTCTATAGCGACGGTCCTTACACCAGCATTCAGCAGCACCCGAGCCGCTCCGGAGTCCAGAAAGGGATGCTCGTAATACAGAGAGGTGCCGTAGTGCACCTCCCAGCCGGTCCGGACTATCGCTATGACGCCAGGCGAGAGCATACTTGCGAAGGGACGCATGTCTTCGGCCGTGATCCGAGAGCGTGGCCCCCGGCCGCGGACGTCCAGCATTGCGGCGGGCCCGAAGAAGAGGGTGAGGTCGAGCTCGTCGATCCGGCTCCCTTCCACGACGAAGTGATACGGCGCGTCCACGTGGGTGCCCGAGTGCGATCCCATGCAGACCCTGAGAACGTTCACCCCGTCTTCCTCGAGAACCGCCGCGGGCTCGAAGCTCACTTCCGGGTCGCCGGGGTAGACTGGCATTTTGGGCTCGACCCGCCGGGAGAGATCCACGACGCGTCCAACCCTCACGCTGTCCTCCTCCCGGAGAGCCGGTCGGCGACGAGCCGTACTGCTATATAGAGGACGAAGGTCGCCACGAACCCCGGCACCGTGGCCCCGAAGGGCGGCGGAGAGATCTGCGTCCAGTAGAAAACCAGAGCCGCTCCGACGACGTAGGATAACCAGGCCGCCACGCTATAGCCTCCGGTGTACCAGTACGCACCCTCACCCTTGCCCAGGACCTCTCCCGGATCGTAACTGCCGCGCTTGACCACAAAGTAGTCGGCGAGCATTATCGCGAAGACCGGCACAAAGAAGGTGCCGATGAGCAGCAGAAAGTCCAGAAAGCGGTCGAGAATCCCCTGCCACGTTGCGCCGAGAATGGAGATTACCCCGATGACCAGCGCGGATCTCAGGAAGCTGCCCTGAGGGCGCAGATCCAGATACGACATGGTCATCCCGTACACCACGAGCGTATTGGTTGCCATCACCGAGAGAAAAATCACCACGGCGGCGGGGAGCCCGAAGTTCTCGACCAGGACCCGCGGGTCGAAGCCCTGCTGCTTGTCCCCAGAGATCAGGGCATAGGCCGCCGCCGTCGTGCCCAGGCTCATGGCTACAAAGGTGGAGGCCGTGTAGCCGAGTACCGTCCCGAAGATTCCACCCAACTGCGAGCGGGCGTTGCGGTTGAAGTCCGCGGCGAGTACGGTCCACGAGATGGCCGTGGCCACGACCACGTCGAAGGCGATGGCGAGGGTTATGCCCGCTCGCGGATCGCCGGATATACTCGCGAAGCGTTCGAATCCAAAGGCGGAGAAAGCCCGGTAAAACACGTAGGCGGCGAGCAGGAGCATAATCGCCGCCATAAAAGGCTCCACCCGCTCGATGCCTCGGTGTCCGAAGAGCGCCAGCAGAACTACTACGCCCTGGCAGAGCACGGTGAAAAGCACGACGCTGGAGAAGCCGGTGAGGGACTCAACAGCGTAGTCCACGGCTATTCCGGCGAGCAGCGCCTGCACCCAGCTCCAGCCCATGAGCACGGCGAGGTTGAGCACACCAGGGAGCTTCCCGCCCCGCACTCCGAAGGCCCCGCGGGTAAGAACCATCGTCGGCAGCCCGGTCCGGGTGCCCATGCAGCCCACCAGGGCGAGCACCGCGACGCCGACCAGCGTGCCGAGCAGGATCACCGCGAGGGCCCGCAGGTAGGACACCCCTGGAACGAAGAGGGTGCCGGTGAGCAAAGTAGTCACGACCATGTTAGCTGCCAGCCAGAGCATTACCGCACGGCCAAAGCCCATGGTGCGCTCCGCCCCGGATTCCTGCTCCACCGAGTCGCGCCCCAGTCTCGAGATCACCCGTTGCAACATGTCTCTTCTCCTCCCGACCTGCCTCAGGAAAGATTCTAGCCGTGCCCACCCCTACGGCGTAACGGAGAAAGACACCACGCTGCGCGCTCTGCGTTGTAGGATCATACGACGATATGGAGCCAGCACCCCCCATAACGGTCCGGGAGTTTGTAGAAGACGAGCAGCTGGGCCTGGAGGTCGTAGTCGGCGGGGATCTGGACAGGCCGGTGAGCTGGGTCCACGTCACGGAGCTCCTGGACCCCGCTCCGTACATGAGCGGAGGCGAGCTGATGCTCTCGGCGGGCGTCTGGAGCTCCCAGGGCGGGCAGGAAGACGTCTTTGTCGGCGGGCTGGTACGTGGCGGGGCCGTCGCCCTGGGCTGGGGGCTGCTGCGCGGGGGCGAGCAGGTGCCGGAGAACGTCGTCCACGCCTGCCGGGCGGCCGGGCTGACGCTGCTAGCGGTCCCCGTCCGCACGCCGTTTATAGCTGTGAGCCGCTGGTTCTTCGAGCACCTGCAGGGGAGGCGGGAGGCGGGCCTGAGGGAGATGGTGGCTCGGAGCGAGCGGCTCGTCCGGGCCATTTCGGAGCTGCCAGGGGGCAGGCGGGGCATTCTGCAGGAGCTGGAGAGGATGCTGAGACGGAAGGTCCGCATCGAGGAGAACTCCGATCCCGACTTCCCCGCGTGGAACCACTTCCCCATCGACGTCGGAGGGACGTGGCGCGAAAGCCTGCTCGTTGAGGAACCAGAGCTCGGGGCCGCAGACCTCGCCACGGTCCGACAGGCGCTGCCGCTCTTGGGATTCGTAATATCCTACGAACGCGAACTGCGGGAGGCGGAGCTCCGACTGGCGGGAGAGCTTATCGAGGGGGTGCTCTCCCGCCGCAACCAATTCGCTGCCGGGAGGCTGCGGGCCTATGGCCTGAACCCTGAGGGGCCCTTTCTCGGTGCCGTGGTGCTCGGCGAGGGTGCGCGGCCGGAGGTGGTCCGCCGGTCGCTCTCGGAGGCCGGCTTCCGGACGGTGGTGGCCGAGTGGCGCGGCTCGGCATACGCGGTCATCCAGCCCCCGCAGCGCTCATCATCCGAGGAGGCAGGCCGGGCACTCGGGGCCACACTCGGTGGCGGGGCGTCCGTGGGCCTCGGAGCTCGCGGGAACGGCGTGGAGGGGCTAAGGCGCAGCCTGATCCAGGCCCGTCAGGCGGCCGGTCTGGCCCGGATGCGGCGGCCGCCGGAGGGCTTCGTGGCCTACGAACGGGCCGAGTCTCACGCGCTGCTGCTGGCCCTGCAGGATGAGGAGGTGCTGTCCTCCTTCCGGGACTCGCTGCTGGGTCCTCTGGAGGAGTACGACGCGCGCCACGGCACCGCGCTGCTCGCCACTCTGAAGGAGTTCCTGTCCTCGGGGGGCCGCTGGCAGGAAACCGCTCGCCGGCTGCACATCCACGTCAACACCCTCCGCCACCGCCTCGCCCGATGCGAGGAGCTGACGGGAAGGTCGCTCTCCTCCATAGACGACCGGGTGGACTTCTACATTGCCCTGCGGACCCGGGAGGGCTCTTAAAGCGCCTCCTCGGGCTCGGTGTAGGGGAGCCCGTGCGCCTCGGCCACGGGGCGGGAGACGAGCGCGCCCCCGAGCGTGCTCAGGCCTCTCATCAGCGCGGGATCCTCCCTCGCGGCCCCCTCTATGCCTCTGTCGGCGATCCTCAGGAGGTAGGGCAGCGTGGCGCTGGTCAGCGCCAGCGTCGAGGTGCGCGCCACCGCCCCGGGGATGTTGGCCACGCAGTAGTGGATGACCCCCTCCTCGACGTATGTCGGGTCGGAGTGGGTCGTGGGCCTGGCCGTCTCCACGCACCCCCCCTGGTCTATGGCCACGTCCACGATCACCGACCCCGGGCGCATGCTCGCCACCATCTCCCGGCTTACGAGCTTGGGGGCCTTCGCCCCGGGCACCAGCACCGCCCCTATGACCACATCCGACTCCCTCACGTAGGCCGCCGTGCGCGCCCGGTTGGGAAGCACCAGGTCCAGCCTGCCCCCAAAGATGTCCGAGAGGTAGGCAAGCCTCTTGGGGTTTATGTCCATCACCCGCACTATGGCCCGCATCCCCACCGCTATCTTGGCCGCCTCGGTCCCCACGACCCCGCCCCCGATGATGGTGACCTTCGCGGCAGGGGTGCCGGGAACACCCCCCAGCAGAAGCCCCGCCCCTCCCTGCGGGCTCTCCAGGCAGTGGGCCGCTGCCTGCACCGACATCCTCCCCGCAACCTCGCTCATGGGCGCAAGCAGCGGCAGCGAGCCGTCCTCGAGCTCCACCGTCTCGTAGGCGATGGAGTTGATCCTCTTCCGCAGAAGAAACTCGGTCAGGCGCCTGTCGGCCGCCAGGTGCAGGTAGGTGAAAAGCTGCTGCCCCTCCCGGTAGAGCTCGTACTCCTCGGGGATGGGCTCCTTGACCTTCACGATCAGCTCGGCCGCCTCGAAGACCTCGCGGGCGCTCCCCACCACCCGCGCCCCCGCCCGCTCGTACTCCTCGTCCGAGAAGCCGCTTATCCTGCCGGCCCCCGACTGCACCACCACCTCGTGGCCGTGGTGCACCAGCTCCACCACCCCGTCGGGCTGCAGGCTGACCCGCCCCTCCTTGTCCTTTACCTCCTTCGGTACGCCCACCACCGCTGGCATGCTCTCTCCTCCTTACGAAAGCGGCGCGCAAAAATTCCCACCCCCTTATAGCAGGGCTACAGTAAGCATACAAGAACGACAGGAATACTGGTACGATGTCCGTGGGCGTTGCTCTGCGGGCGCTCGGAGGATGGACCTCTAACGAGCTGCGGGGGAAGCAGGTGAGAGACGGCAACGAGGGCATAGGCTTTTCCATCGGCGAGGTGGCCCAGGCGCTGGGGGTCGCGCCGCAGACGCTGAGGCTCTGGGAGAGGGAGCAGCTGGTGAGGCCGCACCGCACGGAGCGCGGCTACCGGGTCTACACGGAGGAGGACGTGGAGCGGCTCCGGCAGGTGAAGCGGCTGAGGAAGAACGAGGGGCTGAACTTCGCCGCCATCCGGAAGCAGCTCGGCCCGCCGCCGGACAAGAACGGCGAGCGGCCCCCGGAGGGCCGGGGCCCCGGGGTCCCGGGCGAAAGGCTGCGGCGGCTGAGGGTAAAGGCCCGCAAGACGCTGAAGGAGGTCTCGGAGGCCACGGGCCTCTCCATCTCCTTTATCTCGGCGCTGGAGCGCGGGGGCTCCGGGGCCTCGGTGGCCTCGCTGCGGCGGCTGGCGGAGGCCTACGGGGTGACGATGCGCGAGCTCTTCGGCACCGACCTGGAGCAGAACTCGCCGCTGGTGCGGGCTCACGAGCGCCCGGTGATGGAGTGGGACAACGGCGTGCGCTTCGAGGAGATGGCCCCGGGGAAGAAGGCCATGGATCCCTCTTATGTCCGGGTTCCGGCCGGGGCGGGGAGCGAGGGCTTCTACTCCCACGACGGCGAGGAGTTCGTCTACGTGATCTCCGGGACAATGTACGTGGAGCTGAAGGACCAGGGCACCTACGCGGTGGGGCCGGGGGACACGCTGTACTTCCACTCCACCACCCCCCACCGCTGGTGGGCCGGGGACGAGCCGGTGGAGGCGGTGTACGTGAACACCCCGCCGACGTTTTGAGCGGCGCGGCGGAAGGGTTTCTGGAGGAGCTGCTCTCCGTCCCGGGGCTCTCGCACCCGCTCGTCTCCCCGGACGGGGGGCGTGCGGCGTGGAGCTGGTCG
>Ga0068682_100912_pt1 | contig 10728 bp, 9 predicted proteins | sample CeladaPassaB1F01_FD_62238 | JGI IMG/M metagenome (GOLD analysis project Ga0068682, IMG submission 62238) | Cellulose-adapted microbial communities from the Joint BioEnergy Institute, USA - Passage B1F01 | ecosystem: Engineered > Bioreactor > Continuous culture > Unclassified | place: USA, Joint... | reverse complement strand
CACCCTCGACTACAGCGTCGTCGCCTACTACCTGACCTCCTTCGGGGAGGCCACGGGGGCCATCTCCAGCGAGGCCCCGCTGTACATGTGGCTCATCCTCGCCGAGGCGCTCCTGTACGCGGCCTTCGGGCCCTGGGCCTTCACGCGGGCCTTTCTCGGGCCGCGGCGGGAGGGGGCCGGGGAGGGGGGAGCGCCCTCGCGGGGACGGGGCGTGAGCCGCCGGCGCTTTATCGCCTCGGGGGTGGGGGCGGGGGCCGGAATCCTCCTGCTGCGCGAGTCGCTGCTCCCCGAGGCCGCGCGGGGGCAGGGCACCTCCGTCTCCCGCTCGCCCGTCTCCAACCTCATCGCCACCCGCATAGAGGAGTCCCGGATGGACGCCGCGGCCGAGAGCGTCCGGGTCACCAACACCCTGCGGGGCATCCGCCTTGAGCCCACCTTCCGGACCAGGAGGCGGCACGTCGCCCTCATCCACCTGGAGTCCACCCGCGAGCGCTCCGTAACCCCCTACAACCGGGACATCACCACCATGCCCCTGCTCGCCGAGCTCGCCCGGGACAACAGTTTGCTCGTCGAGTGGGCCTACACCACCACCCCGCACACCTCCAAGGCCATAACCTCCGTGAACACCGGGCTCTACCCCCACCCGGACACCGAGATCGTGGAGGCCCGTCCCGGGGCCATCCCGGCGCCGGGGATCGCCGCGCTGCTGGCCGGGCAGGGCTACCGCACCGCCTGGTTCCAGTCGGCCACCGAGAAGTTCGAGAACCGGGCGCAGCTGGTGAAGAACTTCGGCTACGGGCACTTCCAGGCCTTCGAGGACATGAGCACCGAGGGCTTCCAGCGCTCCAACTACCTCGGGTACGAGGACGACATCATGCTCGGTCCCAGCCGCCGCTGGCTGGAGGAGAACGCCTCCTCTCCCACCCTCGTCATGTACCTCGGGGTCACCCCGCACCACCAGTACCTGGTCCCCGACCGCTACGGGCGCCGCCGGTTCTCGGGGGAGGAGATGCTCAACCGCTACCTCAACAACGTCCGCTACGACGACTTCTGGGTGCGCAACATCCTCCGGCAGTACAGGGAGCTCGGGCTCTACGAGGACACCATCTTCGTGATCTACGGCGACCACGGGGAGGCCTTCGGCGAGCACGGGCTCAAGGGGCACGACCCCATACCCTACGAGGAGGTGCTGCGGGTCCCCCTGATCATCCACGACCCCCAGGGCTTCGACGGCGGGGCGAGGATCGAGGGGCCGGTCCAGCTCATAGACTTCCCGCCGACCATCGTGGACCTGCTCGGCTTCAGGGTCGCCGGCGGCGAGTACCTGGGGCGCTCGCTGCTGCGGCCGCCGGAGGAGCGCACCCTCCTCTTCAGCTGCCGGCCGGACATCACGGCGATGGCCAGCATCCGGGGCTACGAGAAGTACATCTACCACTACGACAAGCGGCCCGAGGAGTTCTACGACCTCTCCCGCGACCCCACCGAGCAGAACAACCTCGCCTCCCGGGTCGGCCGGCGGGAGCTGCGCCGGCGGCGCGAGGAGCTCCTGGAGTGGCACGCCCGGACGGCCGCGATCTTCGAGGAGCGCCAGCGGCGGGCGTAGGGTCGCCAGCGGCGGCCGAAATCCGGTAATATCTGCAAGGTTTGTCTCGGCGGAGGACATCCCGGTGAGCGCGCTGCGCCGGATGCTGGGGGCGCGGGACTGGTTCTACCTGCTCTGCCTGCTCGTGCCCTTCGCCCTCTACGGTCTGGGGCTCAAGGCGGCGAGCGCCCACTCCCAGTTCCGGGGGGCGGGCTTCGGGGATCTTCTCGGGCTCCTGCTCTCGGATGTGCTCTTCGACCTGGGGTACGCCCTGCTGTGGGTGGGGGCCTTCGCGGTCGCCGGGCGCGGGAGGGCCCGGCCGGTGCTGCTCGCGCTCCTGCACGGGACGACCATCCTCGTCCTGCTGGTCCAGACCGCCGCCTACCAGTACTTCCGGACCACCGGCTCCACCCTCGACTACGGGATAATAGCCCTCTCGGTCGCCCAGTTCGGCGAGATAAAGGCGGTGATAGCCAGCGAGGTCTCCGTCCTCTCCGCCGCGCTGCTCGCCGCGGTGGTGCTCTACGCGGCCTTCGGGCCCTGGCTCCTCACCCGGGCCCTCTTCCGGCCGCGGGGGGAGGCGCGGCCGCGGCTTCCGGTCGAGGCCGCGGGGTTTTTGCTGCTCGCCGCCGGGTTCATCTCCCTCTCCGGGATGGCCGGAGGGGGGGCGAGCGCCTCCTTCGCCCGCGACGGCTTCATGAACGTAGTGGTCACCGGCCTTCTGGAGCGCTCCGAGACCGCCCGGTTCGACCTCAGCTCCATGCCCGGGGTCAGGCCGATGGAGACCCCTACGGAGACCCGGCTCGTCCCGACGCCGCGCACCCAGAGGAAGAACGTGGTCTTTATCCACCTGGAGTCCACCCGGGCCTTCTCCGTCACCCCCTACAACGAGGAGATAGACACCACGCCCTTTCTCGCCGGGCTCTCGCGGCGCAGCATCTTCGCCGAGCGGGCCTACACCACCGTCCCCCACACCTCCAAGGCGATAGTCTCGGTGAACTGCGGGATCATGCCGAACCTCACCCAGGAGATCACCGAGTCCGAGCCCGGCGGCATCCCGGCCCGCTGCCTGCCGGAGCTGCTTGAGGAGCGGGGCTACGACACGGTGCTGTTCCAGTCGGCCACCGAGGAGTTCGAGGACCGGCGGGCGGTGGCGAAGAACTTCGGCTACGAGGAGTTCTACCCGCTGGAGAGCATGGACACCGAGGGCTACGACCGGGTGAACTACTTCGGGTACGAGGACGACATCATGCTCGAGCCCAGCCGCCGCTGGCTGGAGGAGCACCGGGACGGCCCGTTCATGGCCACCTATCTCGGGGTCACCGGGCACCACGACTACCGGGTCGCCGACCGCTACGGCGTGAAGCGCTACGCGGAGGACCCGACCCTCAACCGCTACCAGAACGAGGTGGCCTACCTCGACCACTTCGTGCGCAACGTGATCGAGCAGTACAAGGAGCTCGGGCTCTACGAGAAGACCATCTTCGTGATCTACGGCGACCACGGGGAGGGCTTCGGGGAGCACGGGCGCTACCAGCACGACGATACGATCTACGAGGAGGGGCTGCGGGTCCCCCTGATCATCCACGTCCCCGGCCGGTTCGAGGACGGTCGCCGGGTGGAGGGCCTGGTGAACCACCTGGACATCCTGCCCACCGTGGCGGACCTCCTGGGCTACAGGATAGAGGGCGGCGACTACCCGGGCTACTCGCTGCTGCGCCCGATCCCCGAGGACCGCACCCTGCGCTTCAGCTGCTACCACGACTACAAGTGCCTGGCCAGCATCCGGGGCCACGAGAAGTACATCTACCACTACGGCCGGCAGCCGGAGGAGCTGTTCGACCTCGCCGAGGACCCGGCTGAGCGGCACAACCTGGCCCCGCAGGCCGACCCCGCGAAGCTCAGGCGGCTGCGGGAAGACCTTCTCCGGTGGCGGGCCAGCGTGCTCGCGGCCTACGACGGGGCCCGCTACCGCTAGGGGCGAACGCGGCGCCGGTGTGAGAGCTCACCCGGCGCAGGTCTCCGGATCGCTCTAGGATCACCGGGAGGAGGCTCTTTGTCCACCGCCGGGATACAGCAGGAACGCGTCGGGCACCTGAACCGCAGGGGCCCCCGGGAGAGCGGCGAGTACGTTCTCTACTGGATGCAGGCCTCCCAGCGGGCCGAGCACAACCACGCCCTGGAGTACGCCGTCCGGCAGGCCAACGCGCTCGGGCGCAGCCTCGTCTGCGTCTTCGGCCTCACCGACGGCTACCCGGAGGCCAACCTCCGGCACTACGCCTTCATGCTGGAGGGGCTCGCAGACGTGGAGAAGGGGCTGCGCCGGCGGGGGATAGGGTTCGCCGTCCGGCGCGGCTCGCCCGACGAGGTCGCCCTGGAGGCGGGCAGAAGGGCCGCCCTCATAGTCACCGACCGGGGATATCTGCGCCACCAGGTCCGCTGGCGCGAGAACGTGGCCGCGGAGGCCGGCTGCCGGGTCACCCAGGTGGAGTCGGACGTGGTGGTCCCGGTGGAGACGGCCTCCGACCGCCGGGAGTACGCGGCCCGCACCTTCCGCCCGCGCGTGAGCCGGCACCTGGAGCGCTTTCTCGTGGGGCTCGGGACCACCGCGCTGCGGCGGCCCTCCGCGGGGGCCGGGCTCGGCGGGGTGGACCTCTCCGACCCCGGGCGGGTGCTGGAGGAGCTGGACCTCGACCGGGGCGTCGGGCCGGTGGGCCACCTCTACCGGGGCGGCACCCGGGCGGCGAAGCGGCTGCTGCGGCGCTTTCTGGAGGAGGGGCTTCCCGGTTACGCCTCGGGGCGCGACCAGCCCCACGCGGGCGGCGTCTCGCACATGAGCAAGTACCTGCACTTCGGGCACATCTCGCCCCTCTACGTCGCGCTGCGGGCGCGGGGCTCGGGGGCCCCGGAGGAGGACGTCGGGGCGTTTCTGGAGGAGCTCGTCGTCCGGCGGGAGCTCGCCGTGAACTTTGTCCGCTACACCCCCAACTACGACTCCTACTCCTGCCTGCCGGAGTGGGCGCGCTCCACGCTGGAGGAGCACCGCGGAGACTCGAGGGAGCGCGTCTACACCCGCCGCCAGCTCGAGGAGGCGGCCACCCACGACCCCTACTGGAACGCCGCCATGGTCGAGATGCGCCGCACCGGCTACCTGCACAACCACATGCGGATGTACTGGGGCAAGAGGATCCTCGGCTGGACCCGCACCCCGCAGCACGCCTACCGCACCGCGCTCTACCTGAACAACAGGTATTTCCTCGACGGCAGGGACCCGAACTCCTACGCCAACGTAGCGTGGGTCTTCGGGCTGCACGACCGGCCATGGAAGGAGCGGCCGGTCTTCGGCAAGGTGCGCTACATGTCCCGGAGCGGCCTGGAGCGCAAGACCGACCCTGGGGCCTACGTCCGGAGGGTCGAGCGCCTCACCGGGGTCTCCGCCTCCGGCGTGTAGGGGCGCCGCCGGCGCGCGTCCGGTGGTATGCTTTCGCCAGGGTGGCAAGGATGCGCATTTTGGGGCGTTTCGGCGGCGAGGCCGGGCGCCCGCGCAGGCCGGAGCGGGAGGCCGAGATCCGGGAGCACCTCGCCAACGAGCGGACGCTGCTCGCCTGGGTGCGGACCGGGGTGGGCCTCATCTCGCTGGGCTTCGTCGTGGAGCGCGCCGGGGCCCTCGCCGCCGTCGCCGGCGCGGAGGGGGCCTCGGACGTCTTCGGGCTCGCGCTCGTCGCGCTCGGCTGCCTCACCCTCGTCGTCGGAACGGCCCAGTACTTCCGCAACCGCAGCATGATCCGGGAGGGGGTCTTCGCCTCCCGGGCGGCGCCGTACATGGTCGTGGTGGCCGGTAGCTTGCTCCTCGCGGCCGCCTTCGCCGTCTACGTCCTGCTCTGATCCCGCCGGCAGAGACAGGCCCCCGTTAAGCCTTCGTAAAGCTCCGGTGAAGGAACCGTCCGGGGCGACCCGCCCGGGGGGCCGCCGCGTACCTCTTTGCAGGCCCCGCTCTGCGGGGTTGCGTCGTGGAAGCGCTGGCCGGGAGAGAGGGAGGGGCAGCGGGCACTGGAGGGAGGGTGTCTGCCCGCCCTCAGAGAGTGCTCTACGAGGACCGGGAGATCCTGGACGAGGTGCCCGTGGTCAGGCTGGGCAAGGCGGCGATCCTGAGCGCCCGCCCGCGCCCGGTCTCCCCCTACTACCCGGACATGTCGCTCAGGATGGCCGAGCAGTTCAACGCCGCGCTGAAGGGCAACGTCTCGCCGCGCAGGGCGGTGGAGATCCTGCAGCGGGAGCTCGAGAACATCCTGGAGCGGGCCGGGTAGCGGCCCCGCCGGGGCGGGCTAGAATGCTGGTCCGTGGTGTCCGGCTGGCCGGAGAGGAGGTCCGCGTTGGCGAAGAAGGAAGGCTGGAGGGGGCGCTTCTACGAGGACTTTGAGGTGGGCGACGTCTACGAGCACCCTCTGGGCAGGACGGTGACCACAACGGACAACATCTGGTTCACCCTCCTGACCCAGAACAGCGCCCCCATCCACTTCGACCACCACTACGCAAGCCAGACGGAGTTCGGAAGGCCCCTTGTGGACTCCACCTTCACGCTGGCGCTGGTGACGGGACAGAGCGTGACGGACGTCTCGCAGAACGTGTTTGCCAATTTGGGGTGGGACGAGGTGCGGCTTCCTGCGCCCCTCTTTGAGGGGGATACGGTCTACTCGCGCTCTGAGGTGCTCTCCAAGCGGGAGTCGCGCAGCCGCCCTGAGGTGGGGATAGTGGAGGTGAGGACGGAGGGCTACAAGCAGGACGGGACGGTGGTGATCTCTTTCAGGCGCACCCTCATGGTCTACAAGCGCGACCACGCCCCCCGCATACCGCGCCTCAGTCCCCCGGCGCGGGGATGACCGGCTCTTCGCCGGGGGCGGGGACCTCGGGCATGGGGACCTCCTCGGGGCGCTCCGTGTCGGGCGTCTCGGGCACGATGGGCCGGACCTCCGGCGTTTCCGGCTCTGCCACCGGGGCGCCCCCGGGCTGCGGCGCTGCGCTTTGCCCCGTTCGACGCGCCGCGGGAGACCCGCGCGGCGCGGGAGCCGGGGCTCCCTGCGGCGCGGGCGTCTGCGGCACGTAGACGGCGCTCCGGTTCTCCGGGGCTCGCTGCGGCGCGCCGGAGAGCCCGGCGGCCTGCGGGGCCGCCCGGGAGACGACCGGGGGGGCGGGCTCCCCGCCGAGGACGGAGGGGCGGGTCTTGCGGGCCGCTGCGACCCGGTCCTCTGCCGGCCTCTCCCCGGCCGGGCAGCGGTCCCACAGCCAGCAGGAGAGGGTCTTGCCAGCGCCGAGCTCCACCCCGGTCACCGCCGCCAGCCCCACGAGCAGCGACAGCGCCGCGCTGGCCGCCGCGCCGAGCAGGACCCGCCGCCGGGGGAGCGCGAGCAGGCGGCCCGCCGCGCCCTCCAGGTAGGCCTGTATCAGGGAGGAGGCCGCCGTGATGATCATCACGGCCACCGCCGTCCCCAGCACGGTCCCGGCTATGCCGAAGCGCGAGGTGACGAAGGCCGCCACCGCCCCGGCCAGCCCCGTGGCCACCACCTCGGCGGGCCTGATGAGAACCCTCTGCCTCTTTTTCGCATTGCCCTCTCCGGGGAGACCCATCTCTTTCCGCGATCCGGCGACCCTCCCGATGCCGCCGGGGATTATAAACCCGGCGGCCGGGCTTGCACCCGCCGCGCGCCCTCGCTAATAACAGAAGTGGAAGGCAGGGAGAGAACCCAAGAGAGGAGGAAAGGAGGTGATGCGCCATGACGCTCATGAGGCCGATGCGCGGGCTCTGGGAGCTCAACAGGGAGTTCGAGCGGATGTTCAACGAGCTTGCGGGCAGCCTCTTCGGCGCGCGCAGCCTCCTCTCCTCCGGGCGCGGCACCGCGGAGGACGTGTGGGTGCCCGCGCTTGAGATGTACGCCCGCGGCGCGGACCTGGTGATCCGCGCCGACCTGCCCGGGGTGAAGATCGACGACGTCGACATCACCCTGGAGGGCGAGACGCTGACCATCAGCGGCGTGCGCAAGGGCGCGCCCGAGGAGGTCAGCCACTACGTGCGCGAGGTGCCCTACGGTGCCTTCCGCCGGAGCATCGCCGTCCCGGAGGGCGTCGAGGCCGAGAACATAAAGGCCCGCCTGGAGGATGGCGTGCTCGAGGTAGTGCTGCCCGGGGTCGTGCGCGAGGCCCAGCCGAAGCGGATCGCCATCGAGGGCGCGACCGCCGAGCAGGCCCAGAGCTGAGCCTCGCCGCAGGACCCTGACGCCGGCCGCGGGACCTTCGGCGTGAGGGTTGTCCGGGCCCCGCCCCCCCGGCGGAGGCCAGGCCCCGCCCGGCTCAGTCGGGCTCGCCGGGTCCCGCGGGCCGGCTCTTCTTGTTTACGGTTCTCCTCCCGAGGTATACATTGTCCCGGGAGCCCGGCGCGCCGGGCGGGCTCATCCTTTTCTCTCTCTGTGCGCGATGGACGGGACGCTGGAACAGGCGCTGCTGGAGAGGGCGGCCTCCGGGGACCGGGAGGCCCGCAGGCGGGTCATCGAGTCCCACCTGGGGCTCGCCGCCGCCCTCGCCCGCCGCTACGCCCGCCGGTGGGGGGTCCCGTTCGAGGACCTTTTGCAGGAGGGGGCGCTGGCGCTGGTGCACGCGGTGGACCACTACGACCCCTCGCGCGGGATGCGGTTCTCCACCTACGCCACCTGGTGGGTGAAGCAGGCGATAAGGCGGGCGGCGATGGCCTACGCCCGGCCGATGCGGGTCCCGGAGCGGACGTGGAGGCTCTCCGAGCGGCTCGCGGAGGCGGAGCGGGAGCTGCGGGCGGAGCTCGGGCGCGAGATAGAGGACCGGGACCTGCGCTCCGGGCTCGGCTGGTCCGAGGAGGAGCTCTCCGAGGTCCGGCGCGCCATGGGGCCCGTGGTCTCGCTCGAGTCCCCGGTGGGCGAGGAAGAGGAGGACGTGCTGGGGGACCTGGTCGCGGACGAGAACGCCGAGGACCCGGCGGAGCTCGCGGCCCGCAACGACGCCCGCCGCCGCCTGGCCCACGCCCTCTCGGCCCTGCCCCGCCGGGAGCGGGCGGTGCTCGCCGGCCGCTACGGGCTCACCGGCGAGCCGCGCACCTTCGTGGACCTGGGCCGGGAGCTGGGGGTCTCCCGCGAGCGGGCCCGCCAGCTGGAGCGCGCCGCCGCCGAGCGCCTGCGCGAGCACGGGCGCAGGCTCGGCCTCGAGCCCTCCTTCCAGCCCCCTCCGGGTCCCGGGGGGGAGACGTTCCCCTCCTCGTCCAGCGCCCCGAAGATGGGCTCCCCCTCGTCCCCGAGCGCCAGGAACATCCTCTCGCGGCCCCGCCGGTCCACCAGCGAGAGCCCGCAGTGCACGTGCTCCCGGGAGGGCTTTATGGCTAGGATGATCTCGGCCTCGTTCTCGGTGTCCTTGAGCACTACGTAGGGCTCGTCGGTCCGCGGGTTTATCCCCACGGAGGCCGCAACGTGCCCCCGGCCGTTGAGCACGTGCACCCCGGGCATCTCGTCCGAGCCGGCGGACAGCCGGATCCTGACCCTCCCCTCGCCGTCGGTGATCTCCAGCCGCCGCGCCCTGATAACGCCCTCTTCCATCTCTCCCTCCAAAGCTCCGCCGACCTTCCCGCCCAACATCCTACCCCGCCGCCCCGCCCGCCACGCCGGCTCGCCCCGCAAAGAGGATCTAACGTCACTAGTTGACATAATCGTAAAATGGTGTACTAAGATCTTTGTGGCAGCGGAATGCCTTCCGGAATACGAGGATCTTTTGGAGTAGTGACCCGGTTGTGTTTGGTGAGGCTTGAGGCTGGGTAAGCTGGTGCAGGGTTTGAGTGGTCGGCGAGAAAGGGAGGTGGAGGCCATGTCGCTCAGTCCGTTCAGGGGCTTCTTCGACTTCCAGAACGAGATGAACCGGATGTTCGACGAGGTCTTTCGGGGGCTTGCGCGCCGTTCCAGGGGCGAGGCGGAGCGGCGTTTCGAGTGGTCGCCGGCGGTGGACGTCTTCAGCCGGGACGGGGACCTCGTGATCAAGGCCGAGCTCCCCGGGGTGCGTCGGGAGGACGTGGACATAACGCTGCAGGACGGGGTTCTCACCATCTCCGGCGAGCGCAGGGCCAGCCGGGAGGAGGAGCGGGGCGAGGGGTACCTCGTCCGGGAGAGGCTCTACGGCTCCTTCCGGCGCAGCTTCCAGCTGCCTGAGGGGGTGGACGAGAGCGGGATCCGGGCGCGCTTCGAGGACGGGGTGCTCGAGGTAACCGTGCGGGGTGCGGCCCGGGAGACGCAGCCCAAGAGGATCCAGATAGAGGGTCCCGGCGCCTAGGGCGGACGCCGGGAGGTTTTGCGCGGGAGGGGCCCGGCCCCTCCCGCGGGGATGCAGAAGGACGCTCTCTCCGAGCGGTCAGAGAGTTACAAAGGAGGCAGGCGACGGATGGGACAGAGAAGGGTTTGCAGGGTCTGTGGCAGGCCGGCGACGGTAACGATCCGCAGGATCATACCCGGCGAGCCGCCCCGGGTGGAGTACTACTGCGAGGAGCACGCGGCGCAGGCCCGGGGCGGGCGCTCGCCCTTCGGCGGGGGCGGCAGCCTCTTCGACCAGTTCTTCAACCGGTTCTTCGAGGAGGAACCCTTCGGGGGTAGGGCCGCGGTGCCCTCCGGCGGCCGGAGGGCCGAGCAGGTGGACGTCACCCAGTTCTTCTCCGAGAGCACCAACGAGCTCTTGCAGCGGGCGGCGCAGCAGGCCATGGAGTGGGGCAGCCTCGACCTCGGCAGCGAGCACCTGCTCCACGGGGCGCTCGGGGACGAGGTCGTGCGGCGGGTGCTCGAGCGGGCCGACGCCGACCCCGACGCCATAAGGCGCCAGATCGAGGAGGAGGTCGAGAAGGCCGGGCGCAAGGACGTGGCCCCCTCCCTCTCCCCGGAGGCCAAGCGGGCGCTCCTCGCCGCCTACGAGGAGTCGCAGGAGCTCGGCGCCTCCTACATCGGGCCCGAGCACATCCTGCTCGCGCTCGCCCGGGACGAAGACTCCGAGGCCGGGCGGATGCTGCGGCGCTTCGGGCTCTCGCACACCCGGCTGCGCGGGGCCGTGGTGCGCGGCGTGGACGAGGGCGGGGGCGTGCGGGAGGCCCCCAGCGA
>Ga0068682_100907_pt1 | contig 10795 bp, 7 predicted proteins | sample CeladaPassaB1F01_FD_62238 | JGI IMG/M metagenome (GOLD analysis project Ga0068682, IMG submission 62238) | Cellulose-adapted microbial communities from the Joint BioEnergy Institute, USA - Passage B1F01 | ecosystem: Engineered > Bioreactor > Continuous culture > Unclassified | place: USA, Joint... | reverse complement strand
ACGCCCGAAGCTCCTCCACCCGCGCGAGAAACTCCCCCGCCGAGGCGTCGCGGAAGCGCGAAAGCCCGCCGCGCGCGTAGGCCGCCGGGAGCAGGAGCAGCCTCATGCCCGCCGCCTCCGCCCCCGCCGCGACCGCCTTCGCCAGGGCGTTGGGGTCCTCGTAGGGCGCGCCGTCCGGGCGGTGGTGGAGGTAGTGGAACTCGGCGACGCTCGTGTAGCCCGCGGAGAGCATCTCCCGGTAGCAGCGCTCGCTGGCCTCCCGGAGGGAGGCCGGGTCGAGGCTCCCCGCCAGGGCGTACATCCGCTCGCGCCAGGTCCAGAAGTCGTCGCGGGGATGGGCCGGGTCGCGGCGCTCGACGCCCCCGCGCAGCCCCCGCTGGAAGGCGTGGCTGTGGGCGTTCGCAAAGCCGGGGGCGAGCGCCCGGCCCGGCAGGCGCTCCCCCTCCGCGGCCGGGCCGACCGCGACGACGCGCCCGCCCTCGATCGTCACGCCCACCCCCGGGCGCGCCCCGCGGGCGTCCAGCACCAGGTCCGGCAGGAGCGTGCGCCTCATCGGCCGAGCATGGGCATCCTTATGCCCAGGGCGCGGGCGGCCTCCCTGGCCCGCTCGTAGCCCGCGTCGGCGTGGCGCACCACCCCGAGGGAGGGGTCGTTCGTGAGGACCCGCTCGATGCGGGCCGCCCCCTCCTCCGTGCCGTCCACGACCACCTGCGCCCCGGCGTGGATGGACTTCCCGATGCCGACGCCGCCGCCGTGGTGGACGGCGACCCAGCTCGCCCCGGAGGCGGTGTTCAGGAGGGCGTTCAGGACCGGCCAGTCGGCTATAGCGTCGGAGCCGTCCCTCATCCCCTCCGTCTCCCGGTAGGGGGAGGCCACGCTTCCGGAGTCCAGATGGTCCCTCCCGATAACGATGGGGGCGCTTATGGTGCCGCCGGCGACGAGCTCGTTGAAGCGCAGCCCCGCCCTGTGCCTCTCCCCCGCCCCGAGCCAGCAGATGCGCGCGGGGAGCCCCTGGAAGCGGACCCTCTCGCGGGCCTGGCGGATCCAGCGCACGAGCCGCCCGTTCTCCGGGAAGAGCTCCAGGACGGCCTCGTCGGTCGCGGCTATGTCGTCGGGGTCGCCGGAGAGCGCCGCCCACCGGAAAGGCCCCTTCCCCTCGCAGAAGAGCGGCCTTATGTAGGCTGGGACGAAGCCGGGGTAGCTGAAGGCCCGCTCGAAGCCGCCGAGCCTCGCCTCGCCGCGCAGGTTGTTGCCGTAGTCGAAGACCTCGGCCCCCCGCTCCATAAAGCCGACCATCGCCGCGCAGTGGCGGGCCATGGAGGCGCGGGCCTCCCGCACGTAGCGCCCGGGGTCGGCCTCGCGCAGCTCCGCCGCCTCCTCCAGGGTGTAGCCGGCCGGGATGTAGCCCCCGAGGGGGTCGTGGGCCGAGGTCTGGTCGGTGACGGCGTCGGGGACGTAGCCGCGCTCCAGCAGCGCGGGGAAGACCTCGGCGGCGTTGCCGGGGATGCCGATGGAGAGCGGCTCCCCCTCCCGCCGGGCCTCCTCGGCGCGCTCGACGGCGGCGTCGAGGTCGTCTATCCGCTCGTCGAGGTAGCGGTGCTCGAGGCGGCGGTCTATGCGGCGCGGGTCCACCTCGACGCAGAGGGCCACCCCCTCGTTCATGGTGATGGCGAGGGGCTGGGCGCCCCCCATGCCGCCGAGCCCGGCGGTGAGGCACACCCTCCCCCTGAGGGTGCCGCCGAAGCGCTGTTCGGCCAGGGCGGCGAAGGTCTCGTAGGTGCCCTGGAGGATGCCCTGGGTGCCGATGTAGATCCAGGAGCCCGCCGTCATCTGGCCGAACATGGTGAGCCCCGCCCGCTCCAGCTCGCGGAAGGTCTCCCAGTCGGCCCACTCGGGGACGAGCAGCGAGTTGGCGATGAGCACCCGCGGCGCCCACGGGTGCGTGCGGAAGACGGCGACGGGCTTGCCGGACTGCACGAGCAGGGTCTCGTCGCCGTCGAGGCCGCGCAGGGCCTCCACGATGGCCCAGAAGCACTCCCAGCTCCGGGCGGCCTTGCCGGTGCCCCCGTAGACCACGAGCTCCTCGGGCCGCTCGGCGACCTCGGGGTCGAGGTTGTTCATGAGCATCCGCAGGGCGCCCTCCTGGTGCCAGCCCTTGCAGGAGAGCTCCGTCCCGCGCGGGGCCCTCACCGTGGTGGTCTTCCCGTCCGTCATCTCTCTCCTCCGTACTCTCTCGCCAGCTCGGGCATGAGCGCCCTCGCCATCCTGTACGTCCTCTCCAGATCCTCCTCCCCCACCTCCTCCCCCGGCGCGTGGCTCACGCCGTTGGAAGAGGCGGCGAAGAGCAGCGCCGCCGGCACCCGCCGGGCGAGGTGCTGGACGTCGTGCCCGGCGAAGCTGACGCACCTCGCGGCGGGGATGCCCTCCCTGCGCGCTACGCGCTCGGCCAGCCCCACCACCCCCTCGTCCAGCGCCACCGGGGCCGCGCGGGAGAGGCGCCGGGCGGAGAAGGAGACGCCCCTGCGCGCGCAGATCCCGCGCCCCCGCTCCAGGACCAGCCGCACGAGCTCCCCGGCCTCCCCGGGGTCGGTCCCGCGCACGTCGAGGCCGAGCTCCACCCGCCCGGGGACGGCGGTGAGGGAGCCGGGCTCGACCCGCACGGTCCCGACGGTGGCCACGGTGGAGGACGCCTTGCGGGCCGCCCCCTCCACGAGCAGGATGACCTCCGCCGCCGCGCACAGGGCGTCGCGGCGCTCGGGCATCCGGGCCTCCCCCGAGTGGCCGCTCTGTCCCGAGAGGAGCAGGCGGTAGCGCTCCGGGCCGGCCACCGCCGTGGCGATGCCGACGGAGGCGCCCCTCTCCCCGAGCCACCTGCGCTGCTCGACGTGCACCTCCAGGTGCGCCGCGACCCGAGAGAGCGGGTCGGGCTCCTCCAGGCGGGGGATGTCCCTGAGCAGGCGCAGAAACTCCTCCCGCGCCGCGAGCGCCGAGACCCCATCCCGGTCGCGCATCCGCGCGAGCTCCGCCTCCCCCAGCCTCCCCGCGAGCTGCCGGGAGCCCAGGGTGCCGGCCCCGAAGCGGGGCGCCTCCTCCCCCGCGCACACCAGCACCCCGAACGGCCCCTCCAGCTCCCCCGCCGCCTCCACGGCCAGCACGGTCCCCAGGGCCCCGTCGAGCCGCCCGCCGTTCGGGACGGTGTCCACGTGCGAGCCGCCCGTGACGAGCCGCCCCCCCGCCGGCGGCAGCCCCCACAGGTTCCCGAAGCGGTCGAGGCGAGCGGAGAGCCCGGCCTCCTCCAACCAGCCGGCCACGAGCCGCATCGCCCGCGCCTCCTCCGGGGAGTAGGCGAGGCGGGTCGCGCCGCCGCGGGGGTCGGGGGCCAGGGCGAAGAGCTCCTCCAGGCGCTCCCGCACGCGCCTCATCCCAGCTCCACCACCTCCCCCGCGGCCTCCGCGAGCGCCCCGGAGAGGACCAGCCCCTCGGCGGCCCGCAGGTGGGCGGCGAGAAAGCGGTCCCTCTCCACGAACGGCACCTCCCGCCGGATGCGCTCCCGCACCGCCCCGGTGGCGGGCGCGGGCTCCAGGGGGGAGCGGAGGTCGAGGGCCTGGGCGGCGCAGACCGCCTCCACGGCGAGGATGCGGGCGAGGTTGCGCAGCACCCTGCGGAGCTTGAGGCCCGCGCTCCAGCCCATCGAGACGTGGTCCTCCTGCATGGCGGAGGTCGGCAGGGAGCCCGTGCTCGCGGGGGCGGCCAGCCGCCGGTTCTCCTCGGCGAGCGAGGCGGCGGTGTACTGGGCGACCATGAAGCCCGAGTTGGTCCCGGCGCGGGGGACGAGAAACGGCGGCAGCCCCTGCGAGCGGGCCGGGTCCAGCATGCGGTCGGTCCTGCGCTCGGCGATGGCGCCGACCTCCGCGGCGGCCACGGCGAGGAAGTCCAGCGCGAAGGCGAGCGGCTCCCCGTGGAAGTGCCCGCAGCTCTCCACCGAGCCGTCCTCCAGCACGAGCGGGTTGTCCGTGGTGGAGGCGAGCTCCCTGCGCGCCACCTCCTCCGCGAAGGCGAGGGTGTCCCGCGCCGCCCCGCAGACCTGCGGGGTGCAGCGCAGCGAGTAGGCGTCCTGCACCAGGTGCGGCGACTCGCGGTGGGAGGCGACGATGGGGCTGTCCTGCAGGAGGCGGTGTATGTTGCGGGCGCTCGCGAGCTGCCCGGGGTGGGGCCGCAGGGCGTGCAGCTCCTCCCGGTAGACCCGGTCGGTCCCGAGCAGGGCCTCTATGGACATCGCCGCCGTGACGTCCGCGGTCTTCAGGAGCAGCCCCAGGTCCTCCAGGGCCAGCACGAGCACCGCGAGCATCCCATCGGTGCCGTTCACGAGCGCGAGCCCCTCCTTCGCCTCGAGCCGCACGGGCTCGAGCCCCGCCCGCGCGAGGGCATCGCGGGCGGGCACCGCCTCCCCGCCCTCGAGCGCCCACCCCTCCCCCGTCAGGCAGAGGGCGGCGTGGGCCAGGGGGGCGAGATCGCCGCTGGCCCCCAGCGAGCCGTGCTCGGGGACGGCGGGGACCACGCCGGAGTTCAGGAGGGCGACGAGGGCGTCGAGCAGCTCGGGCCGGACGCCCGAGTGCCCCATCGCCAGCGTCTTGGCCCGGATCAGCATCATCGCCCGCACCACCTCGGGCTCCACGAACGGGCCCATGCCGGCGGCGTGCGAGCGCAGGATGGCGTGCTGCAGCTCGCGGCGCTCCCCGGCGGGGATCCGGACCGTCGCCAGCGCGCCGAAGCCCGTGGTGACCCCGTAGACCGCCTCCTCGGAGCCGGACGCGCGCTCCACGTGGGCGCGGAAGCGGCGCACCTGCTCGCGCGCCGCCGGGCTCACGCCCACGCGCGCGCCGCGGCAGGCCACGGCGATTACGCCCCCGAAGTCCAGCCCGTCTACGAGCACCTCCCCCGGCACGGCGCCCCTAGAAGATCAGGTGTGTGATCAGGGCGACGAGCGGGATCGCTATGGCCGTCCTGAGAAAGAAGAGCACCACCGTCTCCCACAGCCTCACCGGGACGTCTATCTCCAGCAAGAGCGGGATCGTCGCGGAGAAGAACAGGATCTGGCTTATAGAGAGCACCGCGATAAAGAACTTCGCCGCCACGGCCGCCTCGGTCACCAGCAGGGCCGGCAGGAACATCTCGGTTATCCCGATCAGGGTCGCCGGCGCGATGATCTCCGCGTCCGGAAGCCCGAGCAGCGCGAGCACCGGCTCCACGGGCCTGCCCAGCCACTGGAAGAGAGGCGTGTTCTCCGCGAGCAGTATCGCGAGAAGGCCCACCGCCAGGATGGTCGGCAGGATCACGAGCGCCAGCTTGAGCCCGTCCACGAACCCGTCCCTGAGCTCCACCAGCGTGCTCCTGGACTTCGACACCCGCTCCACGGCCTCCTCGACGGCGTGGGCGAAGAGGTTCCCCCCGTACTCCCTCTCCGGCACGGGCTCGCCCGCGTACTCGTCCGGCTTGGTCGAGAGCGGCGGGATGCGGCACAGGACGATCGCCAAAACGATCGTAACCGCCGTCACAGAGAGGAAGACGAGCGGGAAGTAGCGCAGGAGGTCGAGCGTCGAGGCCACCACCGCGAAGAAGCCCATGCTCACCGTGGAGAAGCAGGTGGCGATGATCGCCGCCTCCCTCGCCGAGTACCGCCCCTCGAGGTACATCTTGTTGGTCACGTACAGCCCCACCGAGTAGCTGCCCACGTAGGAGGCGATGGCGTCGAGCGCCGCCCGCCCCGGCACCCGGAAGAGCGGCCGCATCACCGGGCGGGCGAGCGTCCCGACGAACTCGAGCCCCCCGAACGCCGTGAACAGCGTTATGAAGACCGCGCCTATCGGCACGATAACGGCGACCGAGGCCACGAGCGTGTTGAACATCAGCCCCCCGGTGCTCTCGGCGAGCACCGCCTCGGGCCCCACGCCGAAGTAGATCATGACGGCGAAAACGCCGCCCAGGACGCGCAACAGCAGAAACGCCGGCCCGGTCCTGAAGTACCCCGCGTCGAGGCGCCCGGCGCCCAACACCCCCCGCGCCTGCAGCTCGGCGATGACGCTCAACAGCACGGAGGCCAGGATCGCCAGCAGGCAGTAGAGCGCCACCGCCCCGGGGAAGTTCCCGGTTATGTAGCTCACCACCACATCGAAGGGTATCGTCCACTCCCCCCCGGCCCTCACCGGGACCAGAAAGAAGAAGGCCCCGACCAGCGTGGCGGTCACGAACTTGAAGACCGCTCCCGCCGGCCTGCCCGTGGTCGCCGTGTCCTGCGTCTCTGCCACCGGGTCACCTCCTCATCCCGTCTCGAAGAACCCCAGACGCGCCGCCCGCTGCTCGAACTCCTCCAGCCGCTCCTGCGCCCGCTTCGGCGCGGCGTCCGAGAGCGCCTCCAGAAGCACCCCGGCGAGCACCATCGCCGCCGCCTGCGAGTCGAAGACGAGCCGGGTGCCGACCTCGGCGGGCAGCACCGCGTCGCTCAGCTCCCTTATCCGGCCCGTCTCCCGGTCCGCCACCGTGGCCACCCGCAGCCCCAGCGACCGGGCGTAGCTCATGGCCTGGAGCGTCTCCCGCGGGTGGCGCGGCAGCAGAAAGCACAAGACCCACGCCCCGCCCGCCGCCCGCGCCTGCGCCAGGGCGTCGAAGGCCGCGCTGCCGCCCTCCGTGAGGACGCGGACGTCGGGGTGGATCTTCTTCGCGAAGTAAGCGAAGTACCCGGCGAGCGGCGCGGAGACCCGCAGCCCCAGCACGCACAAGGGCTCCGAGGCGGCAAGCTCCCTCCCCAGCTCCTCCACGGCCCCGGTGTCCTCCAACGAGCGCTCCAGCGCCCGCAGGTTCTCGATCTCGGCCCGCACCGCCCCCTGGAACTTGTTCGGCGCCTCCGAACCGGCCCCGCCGCCCCCTCCCTCCAGGGCGACCGCGCGCAGCTCCCTCTGCAGCTCCCCATAGCCCCCATACCCCATCGCCACGGCCAGGCGCGTCACCGAAGGCTGGCTCACCCCCACCCGCCGGGCCAGCTCCACGCTCGACAGAAACAGCGCCTCGTCGGGATGGTCCATGACGTAGCGGGCGAGCCGGCGCTGGGTGGGAGAGAGCCTGCTCCCGTCGAAGAGCCGCTGCAACAGGGCCCGCACCCGCCCGTCGGCTACCCCGGCTCTCCGCTCACCGGCCTCTCTCTCCGCCACCCCGCTCTCTCCTCCAAGAGAACTCGTTCCTTCCGAATGGAATTATACAGAAAAGAGGGAGCGCCGCGCAATAGCTGTATATTTCGATTCTGAAAAAGGCTTCGGGGGCGCGGGAGCGGGCCATCCCCGGCAGACGGCCCGCTCCGGCGGCACCGCACGGGCCGCCCGGGCGGCACAGGCTCGGTCTCCGAACGCCCGGGACAGGGGGAGCGCCCCCTGTCCCGGGCTCTACAAGAGCGAGGTTCCGTTCGGCCGGGCCCTTCTAGCGCGGGCAGCACCCCCGCGCTAGAAGGGCCCGAGGCCACCTACCCGGCCAGGGGGCACGGGCAACAGCCGGAAGCCAACGGCGGCCCCGCCGGGGACGGCTCCGAGGCCGGCGAGATGCTCCGCCGCCTTCTGCGGCACCTCGACCGCACCGTCCTCCCGCACGAGCCCCCGCCCCCGCGGCGGGCGGTGCGGGCCAGGTAGCCCCCCATCCGAGGCGTCCGCCCTCCCGGGCCGGTGGGCCCGAGCCCGCCGGCGCAGCTCCGGGCCCGTCCCTGCCGCGATCCCGGCAGCCCGCCATCGCCCGGTCTCCAGCGCAACAACGCCGCCCGGCCGATACGCCGCGAGCGCGAGCACGGCAGGTCACGAACCCGCCTCCCGCGCAGCGAGATGCCGCTACCCGCCGAGGTGGGGCTCTGGGTCTACCTCGCGGCAATAGCCGGGGCGGCGCGGAGCCTGGGACACCTCCGCAAGCGCCGCAAGAGGAGAGCCCTCGAGACCATGACCCGCAACGGCGCGGACCACGCAGGCGCCCTCCCCGGAGCCTGCCGGGAGCGGGGGCGTATCCCTGTCGAACAGGGGCCTCGGAGAGCCCGGCGACCGGCACGCCGCCCCGGTCGCGGCTCTCTCAGTAGGCTCCCTTCCTGAGCAGGACGCACCGAACCGTGCGGGCCAGGATGATCAGGTCCAGCCACACCGACCAGTTCATGATGTAGTGGACATCCAACCCAACCCTCTCGCTGTATGATGTGTCGTTCCTGCCGCTCACCTGCCACAATCCGGATATCCCGGGCTTTACGCGCCTGTATAGATCGTAGGTTTCACCGTACCTGACCACCTCGGAATCTACGATGGGACGAGGACCGACCAGACTCATCTCGCCTTTTATCACGTTCCATATCTGGGGCAGTTCATCCAGGCTGGTCTTCCTGAGAAAGCGGCCGATGCGAGTAACTCTGGGATCGTTACGGAGTTTCTGGTTGAGTTCCCACTCGATCCTCAGATGCTCGTTCTTCAGGAGGTGCTCGTGCAGAAGCCTATCCGCGTCTTCGTACATCGTCCGGAACTTCCAGCAACGGAAAGAAGTATTGCCAGCCCCGAGACGGACGTGCCCGTAGATAACAGGTCCCGGAGAATCCAGCTTTATCAGAAGGGCGATCAGTAGGATCAGCGGGCTGAGAACCACCGTCAGCGCCGCCGCCAGGAGCAGGTCCAGCGCACGCTTGGCGCGCACGGCCCACGGGTCGAGGAGGTTGTGCTTGACCTCCAGCCCCAGCGTGCCCGAGAGGTAGCGGGCCTCCGTCGCCGAGTTGGTGACGGCGTTCAGCTGTGAGATGAAGATCACGTGCCGGAAGACCGAGCTGGCCTCGCGCATGATCTCCACGGCCCTCTCCTGCCGGGAGTGGTCCATAGCCACCACGAGCGTGCCGACCTTCCTCTCCTGCGCCAGCGCCCGCGCCTCCCGCAGCCCGCCGCCGTAGGGCACCCCCTCCACGGCGCCGCCCTCCGGGACGAAGTCGTCGTCGAAGACCGCCACCGGCCGGAAGCCCATCCCCCACTCCCGCCGCAGATCACCGATCAGGCGCTCCCCGTCCCCGGAGGCCCCGACCACCAGCACGGGCCTGCCCCACAGGCCGGCCCGCATCAGCGCCCACTTGGCGAAGTGCCGGCCGAACGGCGCGGCCACCAGCAGCCCCGCAAACCCGGAGACGAAGACCAGCCGGGAGATGGAGTCACCCAGCTGCAGCACGAAGGCCCCGCACAGGTGTATGGCGAAGGCGCTGAGGGTGGCGTAGGTCTGGCGCTTGAGCTCCTGCACCTGGTCCAGCCCGTAGCCCGGGTACAGCCCCCTCCCCGCCCGCAGCAGGACCCAGACCACCGTGTTCGCCGCAACGCCGCTCAGCGTGAGGCCCATGAGAGGCAGGCTGCCCAGCCACAAGTACCGCAGGGCGATGGCCGCCGACCACATGAGGAGCGCGAGCGCCACATCAGAGGCCACGAGCACCAGCACGGCGACCGGCTGCCGCCCGAGCCGCTCCCTGATCCCGCGCCCCAGCAGCCCCTCGGGGAGCGCAGCCTCCGCCTCCAACGCCCTGGCAGCGCCCTTCCTCGCCGCCCGCCCGCGCCGGCCGAGTATGCTTAGAAAGATGCCGCCCTCCTGTCCTCTTCTCCCCGGCCCAGGGCGCAAAGCCGCAGCTCCTCCACCCCGGTGCCGGGCCCTCTGGGTTAACTATTACGTCGAAGTGTTAAGAATGATAAAGCGGTGCGGGGCCTGCGGTCAAGGGTGTTTTTCGGGTTTTGAGGAAGAAAAATCCCCCTAGCCGCAGACGGTCTCCCGCGCCCCCAGGAACCACTCGTAGGTCTGCTCGAGCCCCCGCCGCAGGGGGATGCGGGCGCGCCAGCCCAGGGAGTCCATGCGGCTGGTGTCCAGCAGCTTGCGCGGGGTGCCGTCCGGCTTCGTGGCGTCGAAGGCTATCCTGCCCTCGAAGCCCACCACCTCGGCCACGAGCCCGGCCAGCTCGGCGATGCTTATGTCCTTCCCCACGCCGACGTTCACGATCTCCTCGCCCGAGTAACGCCGCATGAGGAAGACGCACGCGTCGGCGAGGTCGTCCACGTGCAGAAACTCCCGGCGGGGACGCCCCGTCCCCCACACCGCCACCTCCGGGGCGCCGCTCTCCTTCGCCTCGTGGAAACGCCGGATGAGCGCGGGGATGACGTGGCTCGTCTCCGGGTCGAAGTTGTCCCCGGGCCCGTAGAGGTTGGTGGGCATCGCGCAGATGAAGTCCGAGCCGTACTGCCGCCGGTAGGAGCGGCAGAGCTCTATGCCGGCGATCTTCGCCACCGCGTAGGGCCGGTTGGTGGGCTCGAGCTCGCCGGTGAGAAGGTGCTCCTCCCTCATGGGCTGGGGGGCGAACTTCGGGTAGATGCAGGAGCTGCCCAGAAACAGGAGCTTCCGGACACCGTGCCTGCGGGCGGCGTCTATGACGTTCAGCTCGATCGCGAGGTTCTCCCGGATGAAGTCCGCGGGGTATGTGGCGTTTGCCAGTATCCCCCCGACCTTCGCCGCGGCCAAGAACACGTATTCCGGGCGCTCCGTCGCGAAGAGCTCCTCCACCGCCCGCGCGTCGGTGAGGTCCGCCTCCGACCGGCTGCGCAGGATCAGGTTGCCGCACCCCTCCTCCCTGAGCCGCCGGACTATGGCGGACCCCACCAGCCCCCGGTGCCCCGCCACGAAGATCCTGCTCTCCCGGTTCACGGGGCGGCAACCCCCCTCTGGGGCAGCAGGTAGCCGGCGTCCGCCAGCGTCCGTTCCTGGCTCGCCA
>Ga0068682_100894_pt1 | contig 10969 bp, 10 predicted proteins | sample CeladaPassaB1F01_FD_62238 | JGI IMG/M metagenome (GOLD analysis project Ga0068682, IMG submission 62238) | Cellulose-adapted microbial communities from the Joint BioEnergy Institute, USA - Passage B1F01 | ecosystem: Engineered > Bioreactor > Continuous culture > Unclassified | place: USA, Joint... | reverse complement strand
GTCCACGTCCGCCGGGCCAGCCAACGACACCTGGCAGCCCACGGCGGTGGCCCGGTCCACGAATGCCCTAGCGTCCGGCATGGGACTACCTTGGGTAGGCGGCGGAGACGCCGCCGTCGACGTTGAGGATGTTGCCCGTGGACTTGCCCGAGCGGCTCCGTGAGGCAAAGAACAGCACCGCCTGCGCCACGTCCTCGGGATAGATGTTCACCTTCAACACCGTCCTCTCCCGGTAGTACTCCTCCAGCTGCTCGGGCCTTATCCCATACGCCCTCGCCCTCTCCTCCCTCCACGATGAGCTCCAGATCCTCGACCCCTGCAGCACCGCATCCGGATTGACCGTGTTCACCCTTATCCCGTACGCTCCCCCCTCGTCCGCCAGACACCTCGCCAGGTGCAGCTCCGCAGCCTTCGCACTCGAGTAAGCCGAGGCGTTCTTCCCTGATACCAACCCGTTCTTCGACGCTATGTACACCAGGCTGCCTCCCACTCCCTGCCGCTTCCACAGCCTGAACGCCTCCCGCGACACCACAAAGTACCCCTTGGCCAACACCTCATGGTTCTTCTCCCACAACTCCACCGTCGTCTCCTCCACCGGCGCACTCGACGCCAGCCCGGCATTGGACACCACTATGTCCACTCCCCCGTACTCCAGCACCGCCCTCCGAAACGACTCCGCCACAGCCCCCTCGTCCGTCACGTCCACCCACACCCCGATCGATGGCTGCCCAAGCTCCCCAGCCACGGCCTTGCCTCCCTCCTCATCCAGATCGGCCACCACCACGCTCGCCCCCTCCTGCGCCAGCAACCGGCAGATCGCGCTCCCTATGCCCCCAGCTCCACCCGTCACGTACGCCACCTGCCCCGCTAGCTCCCTCCGTGCCGGCAACAGCGTCAGCTTGTACTGCTCCAACGGCCAGTACTCGATCCCAAACGCCTCCTCCTCCGTCAGCGACACAAACCTGTCCATCCCACTGGCCCCACGCATCACCTCTATCGCCCTGTGGTACAGATCCCTGGCCAGCTCCGCACCCCTCACATCCCCTCCTACCGTCACCATCCCCACATGCGCCAGCAGGATCACCCGGGGATTGGGATCCATCATCCTCTCCCACCCGCTGCTGTGCCGCCGAAAGTACTCCTCGTACTCCTGCCTGTACCTCCGAATGCCCTCCCTCACGCGCCTGATCAGCTGGCACACGTCCTCCCCAGGAGTGTAGTCCACCCACAAAGGCCGCATCTTCGTGTGCACCAGGTGGTCCGGACAGGCCGCTCCCACCTGCGACAGCTCCCTCGACTCCTCCCCGTCCACGAACTCCAGCACCCTGGCACTCCTGTCCACCCGCAGGATCTTGCTGCCGGTGACAGATACCTCCCCCCTGATGTGCGGCAGCACCTCCACCAGCAGCTCCCGCGCTCGCTCCTCCTCCAACACCTGCCCACGCAGCCCCCCAAACACCCGCTTGTGGCTGCTGCGCGCCATCACAAACTCCGCCGCACGGTTGACCGCCTCGATCGTCCTGCGGTAGCTCTCTCGGCTGTCCTCCCCCCAAGTCACCAGCCCATGCTTGGCCAACAACACCAGCTTGGCCTCAGGATGCTCCCTGACGGCCTCCGCCACCAGCTTGGACAGCGCAAAGCCAGGTCGCATGTACGGGATCCACACCGCATCCTCCCCAAAGCACTCCCTGGCCAGCTCCTGCCCATGCTCGGCACAGCAGATCATGTTGATCGCATCCGGGTGCGTGTGGTCCACGCACCTGTGGGGCACGAACGCGTGCAGCAGCGTCTCGATCGATGGCCGGGGCATCCCAGGCTCCAACTGGCACTTGCCCAGGTAGCTCACCATCTCCTCGTCCGTCATCGCCTCCCTCTCAAGCAGCGCCAGCACCTCCTCAAGCCTCAGCCCCACAAAGCCCTCGGCCGTGATCGTCGCCAGGTCGCTGCCGGAAGCCTTCACCCACAGCACCTCCACCTGCCGCCCAACGTGATCGGTCCACAGCACCTTGCTCGAGGTGTTGCCTCCCCCGTAGTTGGCCACCGCACGGTTGGCCCCAAGCAACCTCGACCGGTACACCAACCGCTCTAGCTCCCCCTGCCCCTCAACCTCCTCTTCCCTCCATAGATCCTCTACCCTGATATCGTGCGTCTCCGTCTTCATCCCTTATTACCCCCTCTAACGTTATGTCCAGCTCATCTGCACGCCACCCCGGCGCTCGCTGGCGATCTTCTCCATGTACCCGCTGGCCCTGAAAGCCCCCACAGGGTCGGCGGAAGCCCCCAGCTGTTGCCTGACCACCGCACAGAGCGGGCGGACGTCCGTCTGGTAGGCATCCTGCAGCACCCTGTAGGCCCGCAGCACGTCACCGCTGCGGCGGGCGTCCTCCAGCTCCCGCCAGTCCACCAGCAGGGCGCGGGCGTAGGACTCCTGCAGCTGCATCACGCTGATGATCATCCCCTCGATCTTCGGCTCGATGTTGTGCGACTGGTCTATCATATAGGCTACCCGATCCACACGAGCCCCCCTGCGCTCGGCGTCCACGAGCTCCACGTAGATCAGGAACAGCTCAAAGGGATTGGTCGACCCAACGATGAGGTCGTCGTCGCCGTACCGGCGGGCGTTGAAGTGGAACCCTCCGAGGCGGTCCTCGTCCAGCAGCGTGGCGACTATCTGCTCGACGTTGGTGCCCAGCGCATGATGCCCCAGGTCCACCAGCACCTGCGCCCTGTCGCCGAGCTTCTGGCACATCAGCAGCGACTGCCCCCAGTCGGCCAGGTCGGTGTGGTAGAACGCGGGCTCGTAGAACTTGTACTCCAGCAGCATCCGCATGCCCTCGGGCATGGCGGCGTACGCCTCCCGCAGGCACTCGAGCATCCTATGACGCCTCTCCACGAAGGAGTCCTGGCCGGCGTAGTTGGTGCCATCGGCAAACCACAGCGACTGGATGTCCGAACCCACCTGGCGCCCTATCTCTATGCACTCCAGCAGGTGGTCCGTGGCTTTCCGCCGCACCCTGGGATCCGGATGGGTCACGCTGCCCAGCTTGTAGTCCTCGTCCTGGAACAGGTTGGGGTTGATCGCCCCGATCCTCATCCCCAGGGAACCTGCGAAGGAGGCCAGCTCCCCGTAGTCATCTACCTTGTCCCAGGGGATGTGCACCGCCACCGAGGGGCATATCCCCGTGTGCCGGTGCACCTGCGCCGCATCCTCGAACTTCTCGAACGGGTTGCGGGGCACCCCCGGCTGGGGGAAGACCTTGAAGCGCGTGCCCGAGTTGCCGTACGCCCAGGAGGGCGTCTCCACGCGCTGCGCCCTCAGCCTGGCCTCCACCCCGTCCACATCGATACCCTTCTCCTCCAACCTGCCTCTAAGCTCCTGATAGCTTCTGTCGAGATCTCCACCTGGCATCTTATTCCTCCGTGTGCTGCAGTATTGACAGGAACCTCTGATAGCCCTCCTCCCATAGGCCGCGCTCGGGAGAGGGCTCGTAGCCCCTGAGACTCACCGATCCCCTGATGACCCGCCGTATCTCCCGCAGGTCGTGCCCACCCAGGGCCTGCACCGCGATGTTGCCCAGCGCCGTGGCCTCCACCGGCCCGGCTATCACCTCCATGCCGAGCGCGTCGGCGGTGTACTGGCAGAGGAGGGCGTTGCGGCTGCCGCCTCCCACCACGTGGAGCGCGGAGACCTCGCGCCCCGTGACCTCCACCAGGCGCTCCACCACCCACCTGTACTTCAGCGCCAGGCTCTCCAGGACGCAACGTACCACCTCGCCGCGGGTGCTCGGCGGCCTCTGCCCCGTCCGTCGACAGAAATCCACCACCCTGGAGGGCATGTCCCCGGGGGGCAGGAACTCGGGAGCGTCCGGATCTATGAAGGCCACCATGCCCTGGGCCCGGCCAGCCTCCGCCATGAGGGCGTCGTAATCCAGCACTTCCCCCTCGCGCTCCCAGGCACGCCGACACTCCTGCACGATCCACAGCCCCATGACGTTGCGCAGGAAGCGGACCGTGCCCCCGTAGCCCCCCTCGTTCGTGAAGTTGTAGCGAAGGGCGGGCTCATCGAGGAGGGGCTCCGCCAGCTCCGTGCCCACCAGCGACCACGTACCGCTCGAGATGTACGCGAAGCTATCGCTCTCGGCGGGCACGGCCACCACGGCGCTGGCCGTGTCGTGCGAGGCCACCGCCACGACCTCGAGCTGCCCATGAGCCCCAAGCTGCCTCCCCACCTCGTCCCTCAGCGTACCCAGTCGAGTGCCGGGCGCCACGACCTCCCCGAAGATCCGCGACGGGATCCCCATCAGCTCTATCAGCTCCAGGTCCCACGCGCGGTCGCGCGCCGAGAACAGCTGGGTGGTCGTGGCGTTGGTGTACTCCGAAGCCATGACCCCGGTCAGCCAGAAGTTGAGCAGGTCGGGGATCATCAAGAAGTGCTGCGCTAGGGAGATCTCGGGATAGGAGGCCTCCGCCAACAGCTGGTACAGGGTGTTGATCGGCATGAACTGGATCCCGGTCCGACGGAAGATCTCGCTCCGTGGCAGGCGCTCGAACGCCCGCTCCATCATGCCCTCGGTGCGCGCATCCCGGTAGTGGTAGGGGTTGGAGATCAGGGCGCATCGGGAGTCCAGCAGGCCGTAGTCCACGGCCCAGGAATCCACCCCCAGGCTCCTCACCTCGCCGCTTGCCGCGCGCAGGGCCTTGGACACGCCCTCGAGCACCTGCCGATAGATGTGCAGGATATCCCAGTGCAGGCCATCGGGCAGGCGCACGGGGACGTTAGCGAACCTGTGCACCTCGCGGACGGAGAAGCGATCGCCCTCGAGCTCGCCCAGCAGGACGCGACCGCTCTCGGCACCGAGATCAACCCCCACGTAGCTGGCGACTCCTCCCAAGGCAGACCTCCCGCTGATAGATTAGCTGTTAGTTTTTGTTTGCTTTGTGATACTTTATCACGAAATTAGCCATCGAGTACATATTTTGCCCCATTTTGGCGCCGACTCGCAGGCCTATTTTTCACATATTTTATATAATATATCAAGTTGCGCCAGGCTCCCTACCGATCGCGGCGCTTGCCGGAGCCTCCCGAGCACGTGCAGCTGTCCCCGACCTCCCCTCTTGCATGTTTCTTCAAGTAGTGTCAAAATACCGTAAGGTTAAAAGGCTTAATGTTTCAGCAGAGGAGGGCACATGACCGCCATCATACAGGTAGACGGCCTCAGCAAGTCCTTTGGGGAGGTGCGCGCGGTCAACTCGATCTCCTTCCACGTGGAAGCCGGCGAGGTGTTTGGCCTGCTCGGGCCCAACGGCGCCGGCAAGAGCACGACCATCAAGATGCTCACCACCCTCCTGCCGCCGGATGCTGGGTGCGCCTCCATAGGCGGCTACGACGTGGTGCGCCACGCCACCATGGTGCGCCGGATAATAGGCTACGTGCCGCAGGCCCTCTCGGCCGACGGCTCGCTGACCGGCTACGAGAACCTGCTGGTGTTCGCCAAGCTGTACGACATCCCCAGGCGCGAGCGCGAGGGGCGCATCCGCGAGGCCCTCAAGTTCATGGGGCTGGAGGAGGCTGCCGATCGCCTGGTGCGCACCTACTCGGGCGGCATGATCCGCAGGCTGGAGATCGCCCAGTCCATGCTCCATCAGCCCACGGTCCTCTTCCTGGACGAGCCCACCATAGGGCTCGACCCCGTGGCGCGCGCCGCGGTGTGGGGGCACATCATGCGGCTGCGGGAGGAGTTCGGGATGACGATCCTGCTGACCACCCACTACATGGAGGAGGCGGACGGCCTGTGCCGACGCATAGCGATCATGCACCTGGGCAACATCGCCGCCATAGGCACGCCCGCGGAGCTGAAGGCGTCCATCGGCGATCCCGAAGCGACGCTCGACAAGGTGTTCGTCCACTACACAGGAGGAGAACTCGAGACAGGAGGTAGCTACCGTGAAGCTTCAAGAGCAAGGCGCACAGCCCGTCGCCTCGGTTAAGGTACCGGTCGCGCAGCCCACCAACCCACTGGCCTTCGTGCTGGGGTTCATCAGCAAGACCCTGGTGATAGCCGAGGTGGAGGCCCGCAAGATCCTGCACGACCCCTACGACCTGCTCACCAGGGCGGTGCAGCCGGCGTTATGGCTGCTGGTGTTCGGGCAGGTGTTCACGCGCGTGCGGGCCATCCCCACGGGCGATCTCAGGTACCTGGACTTCATGGCTCCGGGCATCCTGGCTCAGAGCGTGCTGTTCATCGGCATCTTCAGCGGCATGTCGATCATCTGGGAGAGGGACCTGGGCATCATCCACAAGTTCCTGGCCACGCCCACGCCACGGGCAGCGCTGGTGCTGGGCAGGGCGCTGGCCGCCAGCGTCCGGGGCCTCACGCAGGCCCTGATCATCTTCCTGCTGGCGCTGCTGGTCGGCGTCCAGGTCAACTGGCACCCGCTGGCGCTGCTGGCCACGCTGGCGGTAGTCGTGCTGGGGGCGCTGATCTTCTCCACGTTCTCGCTGTTCGTGGCCTGCATGGTGCGCACTCGCGAGCGCTTCATGGGGCTGGGCCAGGTGCTCACGATGCCGCTGTTCTTCGCCAGCAACGCGATATACCCGATCGACATGATGCCCGCGTGGCTGAAGGTCGTATCCCGCCTCAACCCGCTCACCTACGAGGTGGACGCCCTGCGGGCCTTGATGGTCAGGGGCGGGGTCAGCCACTACGGGATAGGGCTGGATGTGGCCGTGATGGGGCTCGCGGTGGTCGTGCTCGTGGCGCTCACCGCGTGGAGGTTCCCCACCTTGGCACAGTAGGCTTGGAACAAAAATCAGTTTGTGCAAGTCTTCACATTCTGGGCAAAACAGGTTATATTGTGGACGCACTAACCGAAGGGAGGGAGAGGATGCCCGAGGAAGCGCCTTCGCTGCTCGTCTTTGGCGCGCATCCGGACGACTGTGACGCGACCGCTGGGGGGTTGGCTGCCCTGTACGCGCGCAGGGGCTGGCGGGTGAGGTTCGTCTCGATGACCAACGGGGACGCCGGCCACCACCTGCAGGGCGGTGCCGTGCTGGCCCGCAGGAGGGCAGCCGAGGCACGGGCGGCCGCGCGCGTCATAGGCATCGAATACCAGGTGCTGGACAACCATGACGGCGAGCTGCTGCCGACGCTGGACCGCCGACGCGAGGTGATTGGCATCATTCGGGAGTTCAGGCCCAGCTTGATCCTTGTGCCCAGGCCCAACGACTACCATCCCGACCACCGCTACACCTCGGTGCTCGTGCAGGACGCGGCGTACATGGTCACGGTGCCCAACGTGCGCGCCATGGCCGACCATCTGAGGGTCAACCCCGTCATCATGTACGTCAGCGACCGGTTCCAGAAGCCGTACCCCTTCTCTCCCGACGTGGTGATCGACATAGGCGAGGTGGTGGAGCAGAAGTTCCGCATGATCGCCTGCCACGAGTCGCAGTTCTTCGAGTGGCTGCCGTACAACGGAGGCTACCAGCAGGAGGTCCCCGAGGACCCGAAGCAGCGGGTCGATTGGCTGCGTCGGCGGATGGAGCCGAGGCTGCGGGCCGATGCCGACCGCTTCCGGGATCTCCTGATCGCCCGCTACGGGCAGGACAGGGGCAGCCAGGTGCGCTACGCCGAGGCGTTCGAGGCCTGTGAGTACGGCTCCGCTCTCACGCCGGAGCTGCGGCGGCAGCTCTTTCCTTTCTAATAGCGCATATCGAGATAGCAAGGGGGTGGTACATGGATATCTGGGAGACGATGAAGAAGCTGGCGGAGGTGCAGCGGGGCTTCAGGCCTATAGAGGAGGAGGCGGACAGGCTGGTGAAAGGTGGCTGCCAGGAGGAGAACCTGTCCACGGCGCGCATGCTGCTGCGGTCGGACCTGCACCAGACGCGCATGTTCGCCACCCTCGTCCTCGGCTACATCGCGAGCACCTGTCCGGACGCCCTGCGCACGCTCCGCTACGAGGTGAGCCTGGACCCCGACTGGCGCGTGCAGGAGATGCTCGCCAAGGCTTTCGCCAAGTACTGCCGAGACGTAGGCTACGAGAGCGCCCTCCCCGTGATAGAGGACTGGCTGGGCGACCAGAATCCCAACGTGCGGAGGGCGGCTGTGGAGGGCCTGCGCCCGTGGATCCGCTCGAGCCGCCTACCCCAACAGCCACAGCGGGCCGTCAGGCTGCTGGCGCCGCTCCGCGCGGACGACAGCCAGCAGGTGCGCAGGTCGGTGGGCAACGCCCTGCGTGACCTCAGCCGGAGGTTCCCCGACATCGTGCGCTCCGAGCTGGCCACGTGGGATCTCACCGACGGGAGGGTGTTGCACACCTACACCCTGGCAAGCCGGCTGCTGGAGGCCCCGAGCACGGCCCATTAGCCCCACAAGATACAACCCTCGAAAGGAGAAGTGGATTGGCATCGGTACGCATAGCCCTGGTAGGACTAGATCACTGGTATTCAGCCCTGCCCCTGGCCCGCGCCATAGTGGATCACCCCGAGGCGGAGCTGGCGGGCATCTACCACTCGGACCCCCAGCAGGCTCGCAAGGTCGGCCAAGACCTGGGGATCGATCGAGTGACGGACCATCCGGAGGAGTTGATCCACGACCCGGACGTAACCGCGATCGCCAGCTTCGTCAGCGTCGACCGCAACCCCGACATCTGCATCGCGGCCGCCAGGGAGGGCAAGCACATCCTGTCGATCAAGCCCCTGGCCCGCACGCTGGAGGAGTCCTCCCGGGTGGTGGAGGCCGTGAGGGAGGCTGGCGTCGTGTTCCTGCCCGCTGAGTCCCGCCAACGCCTCTCGGCTCAGTACGCCCGCCTGAAGTCCTGGGTCGATGCAGGGCGCCTGGGACGCCTCCTCACAGCGAGCTTCAGCCTGTGGGCCTCTCTGCCCAGAAGCTGGCCGGACGACCCCGACCCGGGTTGGTTCGCGGACCCCAACCGGGCTCCCGGTGGTGGGTGGATAGACCACGCCATCTACCACATAGACCTCCTGCGGTGGCTGACGGGCTCGGAGGTGGCCAGGGTGTACGGGGTAGCCCGCAACCTGCGCTATCCGGACCTGCCCCTGGAGGATTATGGGGTCGCGACGGTCGAGTTCGAGAGCGGGCTCGTGGCCACCATAGAGGACACCTGGCACGCGGCCCCCGGCGCCTTCCGCATGCAGTGGAGCCTGGTGGGCAGCGAGGGGGCGTGCGCCTACGACTCCCTCAGCGGCCGCGTCGCGGTGGCGGGCAGCTTCCCTCCGTTCGAAGGCTGGGTGCACTTCGCCCCCGGGCAGGCAGGCTCCGAGGGCATCGACCACTGGATCGCCGCCATGCGCGGGGAGCAGCCGATAGCCACCGTCGAGGACGCGCACCGCAACCTGGCGGCATGCGTAGCCTTCTACCGATCAGCGGCCTCGGGCGAGCAGGTCGTCCCCCAGGTCGGCCGCCGGTAGCTACTCGTAGAAGAGGGGGGCTATCAGGCGGAACCACAGCGGCCGCCTGATGTACCCCACCCACACATCTCCCGTCTGGTCGAAGAGGGTCAGCCTGCCCGACCTAGGATGCCACACCGCCCTGTACTCGCCCTCCCTGACGGGGAACAGCTTGGTCAGGCGCCTGTCGTCCTCCGAGGGCTCCGGATCCCCGGAAGGGTGGGTGTGGATCACGCCCGCGATATCCTTTCTGGTGCGGCGCAGGCGCCTGTACTCCTTGGGATCCATGGCGTAGCGCTCGGGAGAGTTCAGGCGCGACGGGACGGGCAGCACACCCACTATCGCGCCATCTTCGTGCTTGAGGAGAAATCCGCCCTGCTCGTAGCCCCGGGCATCCAGGAGGCACTTGAGCTCCTTCCACCCGAGCAGTACCTTGGGAGCCCTCTTGGCCCCTCCTGGGGAGCCTGAGCTGGCGAGCTCACCACCCCTCTGAGACCTAGCGGTATCGGTGCGTCCCATACCCAACACCTCGGCCGTAAATGTGCGTGCAAGGATTATATACAAGCATAGCCGGAGCTGCAAGATGGTTGGATTCTAACGCCACCGGGTATATCATCTCTAAAGGGGTCTAATGGGCTATGGGCTACGGGAGAGACATAGTGGACGCAAGGCGCTGGAGCCTGCTGACGCTGCTGGTGGTGGGGGCTTTCCTGGTGTTCTTCGAGCTCAGCAAGCAGGTGACGGCCGTGGAGAAGCTATGCCCATTCGGGGAGGATCCCTTTGATGCCACGAGCTCCTTCGGGCTGCAGCTGGGGATGCTGTGCGCGTCGATAGCGCTGGTGCGCGCCTTTCGGGCAGGGGGGAGCGACCGGCTTGCCCTCAGAGCCTGCGTCGTCGCGCTGCTCTCCGTGGGCACGAGCAGCATAGCCGACCTGCTGGGGCTACTGCGCTACCCGGGAGCCTGGGCAAGGGACATCAGGGGCTGGACGCTGGCCGCGTGCGTGCTGGTGCTGGCGACCTTGGCCCTTGGCCTGTGGTGGCAGCTCACTCGCCAGTACATCCGCTTCAGCTACATGATGGGTGGCATGGGCTTCCCAGCGGGACCGTTGGCCTGGGGGCTGGCCACCTTGGGGCTGTTGGGGATGCTCGCCTACCCTCCCAGGTGGAACGCCAACCTCGCCGGCGAGCTGCTCTCCGTGGTGCTGGGCATGGGCTTCCTGTTTGGGCTGGTGGCTCTGCTGGCCTTCTCCCGACCGCTCCCGGTGTCGGGAGCGCCGACCGACCTGTTGGACGACCTCTCGGCGCTGCTGCCACCGCTCCGATGCTGGGAGCGGCACCTACGACGCGGCGTATGGCCCCTGGTGGTCCTCCTGGGCTTGATCGGGGGTGGCCTGCTCGTGGTCGTCGAGGCCATGGGCGAGGGCTTCATAGCCGCGGCAGACCTGCCCGAGGTGTCAGCGCTGTACGTGGGTTGCGAGCTCATGGGCGCGGCGGTGGGCTTCCTGCTGCTGGGGGATTACCTCTACCTGGTGGACAGCGCGCGGCAGCTGACCTAGC
>Ga0068682_100873_pt1 | contig 11378 bp, 8 predicted proteins | sample CeladaPassaB1F01_FD_62238 | JGI IMG/M metagenome (GOLD analysis project Ga0068682, IMG submission 62238) | Cellulose-adapted microbial communities from the Joint BioEnergy Institute, USA - Passage B1F01 | ecosystem: Engineered > Bioreactor > Continuous culture > Unclassified | place: USA, Joint... | reverse complement strand
GACTTCGATATCGTGCACCCCCTCGATCTTCCGCAACTCTTCGGTAATCGCCCGCACGCAGTGCTGGCAACTGACCCCCGGTACTCGGTAGACTCGTGTCACCATCGGCACCCTCCTAAGTTTTAGAGTAGAGTCGCCATACCCCTGTGGGGTATTCCCGGCGAAGGATACGGCCGAATTGGGACGAGTGTCAAGCAGGCGGGGACTCGCACGGAAATCGGTGTTGTTCCGTCACAATCTTGACACCGCCTTAGTTGCATATATAAAGTGATGACATGTGGCTCGTAGTCGACTCCGGTGCGAAGAGCGTTGCGTGAGTCTGTCGCCGCCACGTGGGTACATGAGGTGATGGCACGGTGATGTCAGAAGGGGGGACGACACGATTGCCGTTGACTGAGATCGAGTGGAACAGATTGCGAGCGGTTTCGTGCCGAATGAGGGGAGGAGACAGATGAATCGACGGCGCTTTTTGGTTTTCTCGACATCGGTCATCGCGAGTGGGTTGCTGGCAGCCTGCCGTGGTGAGGCGACACCGACTCCGACGACGGCGCCGGCCGCCACACCGACGCAGCCTCCTGCCGCGTCGCCGGCCGCACCGTCGCCGACAACCCAGGCGGTTGCGAGTCCCACTGCTCCCGTGAGTTCCCAGCCCTTCAAAATCGGTGTGGTCGTAGCGCAGACGGGAAATCTGGCTGCATCCGGGCGGCGACATATTCAGGGTATGCAGCTGGCTCTCGAGGAACTCGGCAACACAGTGGCAGGGCGGCAACTGGAACTCGTCCCCGCCGACTCGGCTGGGAACCCTGAACAGGCAGCGACACATGTCCGGCGCCTCGTTGAAAGCGAGAAGGTCGACGTCATCACCGGCTTCACCATTACGCCTGAGCTCACCGCCGTACGTGACTACCTCCATCAGCAGCAGCAGCTGACGATCGTTTCCATCGCCGGGTGGCCCGCCATCACGCGGGACCCCAATGTCCGCAGCCCGTACATCTTCCGATCCTCCTTCTGTCAAGGGCAGTATGAGTTCATTCAGGCCAAGTGGGCCTATGAGAAGGGTGGATACCGGAGCGTGGCGATGATGGCACCGGACTACCAGACTGGGCGCACGGTGGCGCAGATCTTCGGTGAATACTTCCAGAAGTCCGGTGGCCAGATTGCCACCGAGGTCTATCCGCCACTCGATACGACCGACTTCGGTCCGTATCTCCAGCGAGTCCTTCAGGAGGCACCCAACGCGGATGCGGTCTGGGCCTGGTTCATCGGCGCGGATGCCATCCGTTTCATGACGCAGTACCAAGAATTCGGCCTCAAGGATCAGTATCCACTGCTCGGTGGTGCTGAAGTCGGTGACGATCCGTACTTGCCCGAGGTGGGCGATGCGGCGCTGGGTATCGTCAGTGCAATCAACTATGCGGCACGATATGAGCGCCCGCAGAATCAAGAATTCGTCCAGAAGTTCCAGGAGAAGTTCAATGCCCTTCCCGGCCACCTTGAGTACTGGGGCTACATCACGATCATGATCCTCGCGCACGCGCTCGAAGCAGTGAATGGCGACACCAGCGACAAGCAGGCCTTCCTCGATGCAATCAAGAACGTGAGCTTCGAGGGGCCGATGAACCGAGTGCGCTTCCACCCGGAGACGCAAGGTGTCATCACAACGGTGATCGTCCGGCGCGTCGACCGACTGCCCGACGGTTCGCTCGGCAATGTGGTGATCGACGAGTACCCGGATATCCACGATCTCTCCTTCTGAGACGGGGCGCAACCCTCCGATCGGCTGCCGGGTTCCCACCCCGGCAGCCTTTTGTCTACCTTGCCCGCGGTCTGACGGTGTGGAGTGGATCGGCAGGCAGCGGAGCGAGTACAGTCCGGTCACGTCCGCCCTGAGCCAGGCGGAGCCAGCACCTATGCGACGGAGAGGACGCACATGGAACTCTTGATCGTGGCCGATCTGGAAGGTATTTCGGGCGTCGAGCGCTGGGAGATGTGCGATCCGGCACAGCCGAGTTATCGGAGAGCGCTCGAGGAGTACGTCGCAGACGTCAGTGCTGTCGCCACCACGGCGCGGCGGCTGGGTATCAGCCGTGTAGCGCTGTTGGACTGGCATGGCCGAGCCTTTCCGCCCGATAGGCAGCCAACTGAATGGGAAGTCGTTTCCGCGGTGTTGAGAACCGGCCACTGGATTGCCGTCTTGCTCGGCTTCCATGCGCGCACCGGTCAGCGCGATGCGTTCGCTCCGCAGACATTTCGCCCTGGGTGGCGGATCGTCTGGGATGGGCGGGAGGCTGGTGAGCTGGCCATAGCGAGCCGATGGCTCGGCGAGCGGGGGATACCGCTGCTCCTCGTCACTGGCGACCGTGCCCTCACGCGGGAAGCAGAAGAATGGGTCGAGCAGACAGCTGCCGTTGCTGTGAAACAGGCACGCTCGGCTGAGGAAGCTGAGTGCGTTCCTGCGGAACGGGCCCGCGCAGCGATCGCCGATGCGGTCGAGCGTGTGTTGGTGCGTCGGGCCTGGTGGTGGGTCTACCGACCGGAACAACCGATCCGCTGGGAGATCGTCTCACCGGAAGGAGAGCGGTGCGTCATCGAGTCGACTTCAGTCAGCGAGGCGCTAGCTCGTATCCCAGAGACGATACCGGGTGCTGCAGTTGGCGTTTGCTCTCACTCCGAACTGTCTGGCTGATCGTCCAACGCGCCGAACCGCTCCAGTCGAGCAAGAAATGCTTGGACGTCCGGCGGGAGCGACAGGTTCGTATCAGTCGGTGGCGGTGGCGTTTGGCTGCGCTGGTCGATGGCCAGGAGTTCGCTCGCTGCCATGACCGGAACGACACCGGTTTCCTGGGCGATGAGCAGGCCGTCGCTTCCGGGAATGTCGAAACAATGCAGACCTCGTGGCGAGGCGAGTCGGAGCGTGGCCCGGAGCGATCCCTGATCATCCAGGTGAAGCACGATGTCGAGAATCGAGGCACCGACTGCTGCAGCAAGCCCGCGATCAGACCAGCCAACCGCATCCTGGTTCGGTCACGCATACAGGAACAGGTCGACAGGGCACGTGCTTCGTCCACATCGGCGACGACCGCGAAGGAAACATCGATATCGAGAGCGCGGAGGAGCAGCAGCGGGTGGCCATGGTCGCGTGACCAGCTGATACCCTGCAGGACGATAGGAACGCGATCGATCATCGGACCTCCTTACCGCATTGGTGTACGCTGTGACCGTTGCGCGTAGCCCTCTGCGCCTATGGGCGGCACACCAGTGACCAGCAGTGTGTCTGCCGCGAAGCTGTACGGTCGACTCTCGTTCCGTCGACTGGCGGTCGAGTTCGGACTGTCCTGAGGAGGCGGTGATTCGGCCGTTCGAACAGGCCGAACGCGCTGTGCCCAGGAGCCGTCGTGTCCTCTTGCGAAGGTGCTGCACTCCGATCCCCGTGCTGGAGGTGCTCGATTCGCGGATTTTCATCATAGCCACTGGCCCGGTCCGTGGTGGATGCCGAGCAAGTCCCTCCCACGATCGCGCTGAAACAGCTGTGGCGCAGTAGATCGAAAGATGCCGGACTGGTGGGAACGAGTGGGAAGCACCCGCTCGACTACCGGAGAGCGTACTGCGTCATGACTGTCGGGTCGCTCGTGACGCACCGACCGGCTCCAATCCCGACTAACCTAGTCAGGATTGTAGTGTTCGACTGGAGCGCTGTCAAGATGAGTCCTGGTGCGGGGATGCTCGGTTGACAGCAGCTGGGCATATCGTCGCGACTGGTACGTTCGAGCACTCGATCGGAAATCAGGTGGCTTGCGCACGTGCTAGGACCAGGTGAGCGATCGGGCACTCGTGACAGCGTCTCGGTCGGCAGCCTGTCTGGTAGAGATGGAGCAGGCCTTGTTCCGCTCGCGCGGTTCGGATGGTGAGCTGGTTCGCCCCGCAGATTTGTTCCAGCGTGGCGCGCGTGATGGCGTTCCCTCGTCCCGAAGGTAAGGTGTGCCAGAGTTGGAGGCCGGCCTCGTACAGCGCCTCGTCCTCACACATCTCTCCGTAGGCGAGCGCGAATGGGACAATGACGTTCACCAGGATATCGAGGAGGCGATCCCGCCCGATCGGTACCGGCGGGCTCAGGAGCCACCGGGACAGTGCTGCACGCGGACGAGCCGCTCGGATCCGATCGATGCATTCCTGCAGGAGGCCCCGCTCGCTGGAGGAGACGATCGATGCCAGCGCGAGAAGGCGGCGAAGCGGGTGGTTGGTGGGGCGTATCCCGCTCAGGTACCAGCGTGGCGTGGTGGTCACGAGATCTCTACTGCTGCTCGTCCATTGGGTCTCGATGGCTTGCCAGGTGGCGGACTCAAGCTTTACCAGGCTGCGTTCCCGATCGGAAAGCGGGAGGAAGCCGCTCGTGCCGAGGAGAAGGGCGGCTGCGATCGTGAAACGCTGCTGGTGCGTGGCGTGGAAGAGCGCCCGTTCGATCCGTTCGAGTGGGAGGTTTTCGGCCACGGTTCGCATGCCGTCACGATTGCGGTGGTAACCCAGAGCGTCAGCCAGGAGCCAGTACAGCGTCTGGCCCGGCGCCTCGCCTACGAGACGGGCGTGAACGCGGGCGACCTTATCGCGGAGGCGCTGATCGCCCGCCGCTTCGAGCACGCGGTGCAGCGTCTCGGGCTCGCTGGTGACGAGTTCCGGCGCGCAGTACTGGAAACCGAGCGCACCGAGGGGGCGAGTAGCCGGTAGCATTTCCTGGTGCGGTGGGGCAGCCACGAAGTGGCGGAGCTCGAGTGTCGGAATCGCGCGCCCGTCGCGGCGCGTTGCTGGTTGCCCCAGGTCGTCGTACCAGACGGCATGGAGCACGACGGTGTCGTAGGCTGGGTCCTCGTGATGGCCGTGCGCGAACCAGTCCGATGCGCGGACGTGCAGTTCGATATCGCCGGAGAGGAGCGTACCACCGAGGTCGATCAAAGCGTCGGCGAAGTCAGGTCCGCGGCGATGCGTCCAGATGCCGCGGTAGACAATGCGGATCCAGTGACCATCCGTTGTTCTGAGATCACCGATGAGCCATTGCTCTTGCCAGATCTGTGCCAGCCAGTGTTCGCTCGGCTGCATGGTACCTCCTCGCCGTGTACGAGTGAGGATAACCGAAAAGAGGTCGGGGATCGCCAAGGCGCATTGGTCATCGCGCCGTTGGTGATCCATACTGACCGGCGTTCGGGAGGTGCAGAAAGGAGGGGCCTTCCGGTGACCCTGGAGATTGTCCCCTTGAGGCCTGTGGACAAGGGACTCGAGCGAGCCCTCGCCGATGCCGTCGATTCGGGCTCTCTCGAGCCTGCGGTGGCCTATCGACTGATAGAGGCTGATATCGACACGTTGCCGCTGCTGCTCGAGGCGGCGCGCACGGTCCGGGAATGTCGTTCCGGGCGTACTGTTACCTACTCGCGGAAGGTATTTCTCCCGCTGACAAACTTATGTCGAGATCAGTGTGCCTACTGTACATTCGTGCGCCGGCCGAGCGATCCGCGTGCGCACACGATGACGCCAGAGGAAGTGCTGGCGGTGGCCGTGGCTGGTCGTGCTGCCGGCTGCAAGGAAGCACTTTTCAGCCTGGGGGACAAGCCGGAACTCCGTTATGCGTCGTATCGAGCGTGGCTTGCAGCCCGTGGTTATGCGCGGACGATCGAGTACCTGCGCGATATGTGTGCGTTGGTACTGGAGCGGACAGGTCTCCTGCCCCATGCCAATCCCGGTGTGATGACGGAGGACGATATTGCCCTGCTGCGCCCCGTCACCGCCAGCATGGGATTGATGCTGGAGACGATCAGCGAGCGGTTGCTCGAGCGCGGCGGTGCGCATCGCGGTTGTCCGGACAAGGTGCCGGCGGTGCGATTGGAGACGATCGAGGCAGCCGGACGACTACGCGTGCCGTTCACGACCGGAATTCTCATCGGGATCGGCGAGACTTCGCACGAGCGGGTCGATTCACTGTATGCGATTCGCGCGCTGCAGGATCGCTACGGGCATATCCAGGAAGTGATCGTGCAGAACTTCCGTCGCAAGGCGGACATCCGAATGCGCGATTGGCCCGAGCCGACATTACTTGATATGTTGCGGACGCTCGCGGTGGCCCGGTTGATTCTCGGTACGACAACCGCAGTGCAGGCGCCACCGAACCTGATGCCGGACGGGTATGATCTGTACTTGCTGGCTGGGCTTGACGATTGGGGCGGCGTCTCCCCTGTCACGCGGGATTTCATCAATCCTGAACGTGCCTGGCCGCATCTCCGTGAGCTCAAGGAGCGCACGGAACGATTGGGCTTCACCCTGCGCGAACGACTGGCCGTCTATCCGGAATACGTTCGGCAGGGAGACACGTTTCTTGATCCGGCGATCCGCGAGCAGGTCGCTGGTATGGTCGACGCTGGTGGCTTGGTTCCGCCGGAGAAGGAGTTGTGGTGATGCAGGAAGGCAGTGCTCTCCGCGATCTGTTGGATCGGCTGCTCGCCTCGACGTCACTGGATGTCGCTCGTATCCTGGATCGGGTGCTCGCCGGCCACGAGGTGACCATCGAGGAGGGTGAGCGACTGTTCGACGCGCACGGGCATGACCTGCTCCTGGTGACGCTCGTGGCGGACGAGTTGCGGCGTCGCGCTGTCGGGGATGTGGTGACGTACGTCGTCAACCGGAACATCAACTTCACCAATGTCTGTATCAAGCGTTGTGGCTTTTGTGCCTTCTCCCGCGGACATCGCGAGGAACAGGGCTATTTCCTGCCACTGGAAGAGATCGTCCGTCGGGCGAAGGAGGCTTGGGAGCTCGGCGCGACCGAGGTGTGCATCCAGGCTGGTTTGCCGCCGAAGATGGATCCCGACCTGTATCCCACGATCTGTCGTGCCATCAAGGCTGAACTGCCGGAGATCCATATCCACGGGTTCTCGCCAGAGGAGGTGGTCTACGGTGCGCTGCGCGCACGCTGTTCGATCGAGGAGTACCTGCTGCGGTTGAAGGAGGCTGGCGTCGGCTCCCTTCCCGGGACGTCAGCGGAGATCCTCGATGATGAAGTGCGCCGGATGCTTTCCCCGGGACGCATCACGACGGCACAGTGGATCGAGGTCATTACGACAGCGCACCGCCTCGGTATTCCGACGACGGCGACGATCATGTATGGGCATGTCGAGACCAATCGGCACCGGGCTGCCCATCTGGCGTTGATTCGCGAGATTCAGAAGGAGACAGGTGGCTTCACGGAGTTCGTGCCCCTGAGCCTCGTGCACAGTGAAGCGCCGATGTATCGCAAGCGCTTGATCCCCGGGTTGCGGCCGGGCGCGACGGGCGAAGAAGTGGTCAAGATGCACGCTATTGCCCGCATCATGTTGCATCCGTACGTTCGGAATATTCAGGTGTCCTGGGTGAAAGAAGGCCCGAAGCTGGCCCAGTGGTGCCTGAATGCAGGAGCCAATGACCTCGGTGGAACGCTGATCAACGAGAGCATATCCACCGCCGCTGGCGCGACCTACGGCCAGCTGGTGCCGCCGCGCGAGCTCCGGCGCTGGATTCGCGACGCTGGTCGGATCCCGGCCGAGCGGACGACGCTCTACGAGTTGCGGACACCCCTGACGGACGACGATCCACCGCACCCACTGGACGAAGCAGCCGAACATCCGGAACGGTTCGGCTCCTACTTCGAGTTGATCCGGGATGAGCGTTTCGCCTTCCGGAAACACTACCGGATCGTGTTGCAGCAGGTAACGACCGGGTCGGCGACGCCCTCCCGGACCCCGTCGGTCACCGGTGCGTGAGTGGATCGTAGACGAGCCCTTGCCGCCACTCCTGTGGGTTGCGAGCCAGGTGCTCCGCCCAATAGGCGGCCACTTCACGGGCGGTGGCGATCCAGACGCGGGGGTAGGACAGGATATGCTCGATCAGGCGCTCGAGCATGAGGATTCGCCCAGGTCGTCCAATCAACTGAGGGTGGAGTGTGAGATTGAACAGGCCACCGAAACGGTAAATGCCTTGGAACTCTTCGGCCCAGGCCTGAAAGGCATGCTGCGCGGGTTGGATCGGGCGTGATCCAGAGCCTGGTCGGAAGAGGAAAAACGGCGCGTCGTCCAGTAGCCACTGCACGGGTAGCTCGATGAGGTGTGTGTCGGGGTGCTGCCAGGGCAGGAAATGACTCATGAGGTTTGAGGAGTAGCGGAAGCCGTACTCGGCAAGGAGCCGGAGCGTGCGCGGCGTCAACTCCCAGGCGGGAGCGCGATAACCGACCGGTGCCTCACCGGTGACGCGGCGGAGCGCCTCGATGCCGCGCTCGAGGACCTGTCGCTCTTGTGCTTCGTGGAGGTCGAGAACCGTCTCATGCAGGTATCCGTGGTGAGCGATTTCGTGGCCTTGGTCGCGAATGGCTGCGACGACGTCGGGGTGGTGCTCTGCAACCCAGCCCGGGATGAAGAAGGTTGCCTTGATGTCGTAGCGGCGCAGTGCGTGGAGCACGAGGGGGACTCCCACCCGCGCGCCGTAGGTGCCGTGTGACAGGAGTCCGAGACGATCGCTGGGCTCGAGGCTACCAGCGTGCCACAGCGTCTCAGCGTCGACGTCGAAAGTGAAGAGGACTGCGACTTGCGCGCCATCGTGCCAGCGACCCATCGTTGCTCCCTCCCGCTGCTCGCGTCGACGTGGCATATCGTACCAACTAATGCGGGGCGTGTGTGTCCACCCGGGTGGAACGGGTGGCGTCGCGCCTCTTCGCCGGTACGGGCACCTACCCTTGCATGCGCCGACGGCAGTAATTCGGGCCATCCGCTCGGGGAAGTGGACCGGATTGGCAGCGCTGCGCAGTTTTGTCCACGGACGAGGTTGTGTCCGGCTGTGCGGGGCCCTGCAGTCGTGAGTTCTCCTGCACGTTTGTGGCATGTCTTCGGAAGGTGTGCGCTGGGAATCTCTGGGTGTACGTGCTGTCGCAGCTTGGCCGGCTGTGGCCCACCGGCGCGGCGGCGCGTGTACTCATGTTGGACGTCTGGCTGATCCGCGTGCACGCGACGCTGCCTTTTCGGGAGGCAGTCGTTCGGGAGTTCCTCGCGCCGGGCCCTCGTGCAACGGGGCTGCTCGTGGCTCGTCCGGGGTGCTGGATGTCTTGCTGTCACTCAGGAGGACGGCCTGCCCGCGGGAATGGAGGCGGACTGCCGAGCCGGGTGTGACGAACATCGCAGCAGTGCGTTCGCGAGGACTCCGACCGGAGAGCGGGATGGCGGTCGGGTCGGGGTCAAGGGGCCTGCTGGTGGTGCAGCGGTCGGTGGGCCGCGTGTCTTCAGCAGGCTGGGCGACGCACGGGGCGTGTTCCGGCCGGCTGGCTGCGGAGCGTCAGTCGGCCGGAGAGTGCGGACGGTGCGGTGGCTCGCGAATGCCTGCCGCGGCAGGATGGCGAGGCCAGCCGGTAGCTCGGGAAGCGATTCAGATAGGATGCGTTCGGTCGCTTCGAGTCGGGTTCTCTGATTGCTCGCGTCCGTTCGATGCGGCCTGCGCTCGCTCTGCACCTCTCGGGCGCAAGCACGCGAGCCTGGCGCAGGCTGGCGGCTGGCCAGTGTGGGGGTATCCAGGTGCGCGGTGGTCAGTGCATCCGTGCGGTGGCCGGGCCTCGGCGATGCGACGACGAAGGTGTTTCCGGCTTCGCCGTAACGAAGAGGATGTCGGGGTACAGTCGCCGGGGCGAGGCGGATGGACGGCGGTGCGAAAGCCAGCCGCCCGGAGCGCAGCGAGCGAGTCTCCTGTGTCCATGAAGTGCAGGGTGGTGCCGACCGTCGGGCCGAAGCGAGTCAGCAGCCATTGCTGTGTGTGGGGAGCTAGGTCCCCCCAGCGAAGCTGGCACACCTGACTTTTCCAGTGACGAATTCGGGGACTAGATGCTGGAACGCAGCCACGAGGACCTGCCGTCGCGCGTCGGTCCGAAGGAAGTACAGAACGACGGCGATCGTGAGCGCTTGGTACGGTTCGTCAGGGGGGCGAGGGCGCGTCGGCGGCCAGCAACTGTATATTTGGGCGCCCGCGAATTATGCGCTGGGCGGCAGGGAGTTTCTTCGGATCGATTGCGATGCCGAGCACCGTTCGTGCCGGGCTACCGAGCGTAAGGAGGTTGGCCAGGTGCACATGCCTGCAACGGAGGTTGAGGATGGTGCCGCTGTAGGGTGCACGAGTTCCAGCTGCCAGGAGGTCGTTAGAAAGAAAGAGGCCTGGATCAACAGGCGGGCAACAAAATGATTGGTGATACGAGGCGAGGGGCGCTCTGGAGAAGCTGACACCCGTCTGGCGGCGTAGCAGGTCGATCGAGACATTGCAGTACGTGCATGATAAGTCCCAAGACGAATAGGAGACGTGCCACGGCGAGCACCAACGCCTGGTTGTCCGAGTACGGGCGTGGGAGCGTGAGGGGCGTGCGATCGAGGGCTGCGACTATCGACGCTCCATCCTTTCGATGCTCAGTGTCAACTGCTGGCTGTCGAAGACTGGCGTGTCACCGGCAGGAGACGAGTGAAATCGACTCCACCCAGGTGGAGCCGGATCGGTCGGGGGCAGGACGAACCAGTTGGTCAAAGATTATGAGCCAGCCGATGTCTGGCTCGACCGGCCGCACACCCACCGGTCAGCGTGCCGGATCCCAAAACCAGGTGCGGTACTCGAGCAGGAAGCAGCGGACATGCTGATAGTACGCCGAACTGAACAGGAGGATCTCCTCAGGTCGACACTGTTCGCGAACGCACTGGATCCGCGCACGTATCGTCTGGTCGAAGTAGGCGATGCGCGTGCGCTGGGTTGTGATTGCGCAGGAAGAGTAGGAGTTTTCCGCGGTCACGGCGATGGCGAGCCAGCAGGCAAGGGCGGTACAACCGATCCGGATCGAGGCACTGGCGCGGGCAGCCCGGCGTCTGGTGAATCACAGGCTGCCGGGTGCGTCCGCGATCAGACCGCGGGTAGCTAGCACGATGAGTGCGGGCAGCGCGGTGAAGGTGTAGCCGTAGTTGCCGATGTTGACGGCGAGGAATGAGGCGAGGGGCGGCCCAGAGGAGGAGCGAGCGGAGCGCTGGACCACCGGCGGCGGGTCGCAACCCGCAGTACAGGAGGAAGACCAGCAACCCCGGGAGTGCACAGCTGAGCCCCTCCCAGAGAAAAGTTGCGAGTACGAGCGCATGGGTCTGCAGTGCCTGCCATACGAGAGCGAACAGCGAGGAAGAGCCGCTGACCTGTGAATTTTGACGGAACGTCATGTACAGTTGCTTGACGAAGCCCTCGGACAGGGAAGCCGTGGGCATCAGCCAGGCAAGGAGACCGATCGACCCAGCGCAACAGTCTGTGAGCCAGTCGCGCAGCGGACGCCCCCGCCGTGCAGCGAGGAACAGCGCTGCAAGCAA
>Ga0068682_100866_pt1 | contig 11434 bp, 10 predicted proteins | sample CeladaPassaB1F01_FD_62238 | JGI IMG/M metagenome (GOLD analysis project Ga0068682, IMG submission 62238) | Cellulose-adapted microbial communities from the Joint BioEnergy Institute, USA - Passage B1F01 | ecosystem: Engineered > Bioreactor > Continuous culture > Unclassified | place: USA, Joint... | reverse complement strand
ATATAAGTTGAAACTTTGTTTTACATCCAGTAGAGCGCCCACCGCATTCTATCAAAATGACTTGTTATGAAGGAAAACAGAATCGAACAATCGGAAAATCTTTATTGCAACTTATATAGCCTCTTTTTTACTGAGCGGTTTTCAGCGAATTTCCGAATGGACTTGTGCAAGTCGGCGCATGACGGTCTGCATAATCCCGCCATTGCGATAGTATTCCACTTCTATGGCGTTATCAAGACGGACAATCACGTCAAACTCAAAGCAGGTTCCGTCTTCCCGAATCCCCTCTACCTTGATCTTTTGCCCTGGTTTGACTCCTTTGTCCAACCCGATCGTTCTGAACGTTTCTGCTCCTGTGATCCCGAGAGAGGAAGCGTTTATGCCATCGACAAACTGCAAAGGCAACACTCCCATGCCAACTAGATTGCTGCGGTGGATTCTTTCAAAACTCTCGGCAATGACGGCTTTGACTCCTAAAAGATACGTCCCTTTTGCCGCCCAATCCCTCGAGCTTCCTGTGCCATATTCTTTGCCCGCTATAATCAGCAACGGGATGTCCTTTTCCTTATATTTCATCGCTGCATCATAAATAGACATGATTTCTCCCGTTAACCAATTTTTTGTCATCCCTCGCCCCACTTCTGGAACCATAAGATTCAGCACATTGGCCAGCGCTCCCCTTACCATGACATGATGATTGCCTCTGCGCGAAGGATAGGAGTTAAAATCTTTCGGTTCTACTCCACAACTTTGCAAATACAGCCCAGCAGGACTGTTGGGGGGAATGACCCCCGAGGGGGAGAGATGATCCGTCGTGACGACATCCCCTAACAGCGCAAGGACACGAGCTTCTTTTATGTCTTCCATTTCTTTTACATCCCAACGGAAGCGTTCCAAGAACGGAGGTTTGCGGATGTAACAAGAACGTTCGTCCCATTGATACAGCAATCCTTCAGAAATATCAATACGATTCCATTGCTCATTTGCTTCGTATACGACCTCATACCGTTTACGGAACAATTCAGGTTGAAGTGATTGCTGCAACACTTGCTGGATTTCGGCTGAAGACGGCCAAAGTTCTTTTAAATATACCGGTTGGTGATTTTTATTATATCCGATCGGTTCTGTCGTCAAATCGATATTGACCGTACCTGCCAAGGCATAAGCAACAACAAGCGGAGGCGATGCCAAATAGTTTAATTTCACTTGTGGATGTATATGCCCTTCAAAATTGCGGTTTCCTGACAACACACTAGCTACAGTCAGTTCGTGATCGTCGATGGCCTTACTGACCTCCGGGAGAAGCGGCCCCGAGTTGCCAATACATGTCGCACACCCGTAAGCTGCGATATAGAATCCTAACTCTTCTAAGTAGGACAGCAACTCTGCCCTCTGCAAGTAATCTGTGACCACCCGCGAGCCCGGGCTTAGAGACGTTTTCACATACGGCGGCGTCCGAAGTCCTTTCTTAACGGCATTTCTGGCCACAAGTCCAGCCGCCACCAATAACGTGGGATTGGATGTATTCGTACAACTTGTGATTGCTGCTAAAACAATCGCACCGTTTTGCAAAACTGACTGTGTCCCATCTTCATGCGTAATGACCACTGATTTTTGCCAATCCTTCTCCGTGGGTCCATAACCGCCTTGCGGCAATGGGACTTGAATCATCTCTTGGTAACGTTTCTTCATCTGTCCTAATTCAATGCGATCCTGCGGGCGCTTAGGCCCTGCCAGACAGGGAACAACGGTCGATAAATCCAGTTCAATGATTTCGGAATAGCATGGTTCCGGGCTTTCTTCTTGCTTATACATGCCTTGGATTCGGTAATACGTTTCCACGAGGTCTATTTGTTCCTCATCGCGGCCCATCAGCCGCAAGTAGTTTATCGTTTCCCTGTCGACAGGGAAATAGCCCATCGTGGCTCCATACTCAGGCGCCATATTCGCAATGGTCGCGCGATCAGCCACACTCAGCGTTTGAACTCCTGAACCGAAAAATTCCACAAACTTGCCAACAACCCCTTTTTGCCGAAGAAGATTGGTAATGATCAAAGCCAAATCGGTCGCTGTCACTCCCTCAGAAAGTGAACCCGTGAGTTTCAGGCCAACGACTTCTGGCATGACGAAGTACACAGGCTACCCTAATATAGCCGCCTCTGCTTCGATTCCGCCTACTCCCCACGCTACAATTCCCAATGCGTTAATCATCGTTGTATGGGAATCGGTTCCAATCAGCGAGTCTGGAAAAATTACCGTTTCATTGCCATTCTTTTTTAAGGAAATAACCGATGATAGAAACTCCATATTCACTTGATGCATAATGCCGCTCGAGGGTGGAACAACGCGAAAATTAGCGAACGCTTTTTGCGCCCAACGCAAAAAGCGAAAGCGTTCCATATTTCGGTTGAAGTTGAGTTGTTCATTTAAGTTGACGGCGTCCGGCTTTCCAAAATAATCAACTGTCACCGAATGATCTACGACAAGGTCCACAGGAATAAGAGGGTTGATTTTACGAACATCTCCTCCCATCTGTGCCATTGTGTCGCGCATGGCTGCTAAATCCACTAATGCCGGTAGTCCGGTCGTATCATGCATAAGAATCCTAGACGGCTTAAAAGGCACTTCCCGGGTTGTCTCGCGCTTTTTTCCCCAATTCGCTAACATGGCGATATGCTCTGCAGTGATCGCGGAACCATCAAATTCACGTACAGCCGCTTCCAACAACACTTTGATGGAATAAGGCAGTCGGGAAACGTTTCCGACTCCATCCTCTTCGAGCGTGTTGATGCGATAGAAAGAGTAGGTTTTTCCACGTAAAGAAAAACGAGATTTCGTTCTCCGTATGCTTTTGAGCACTTTGTCTTCCATTTGCCGATAGCCCCCCTTTCTCTTTGGTTGATTTCATTTTATTACAAAACTGAAAAGCGAAAGAAATATCAATTTGTTATGAGCAGGTATGAAAATTTTATATGTGCAACGCTCTTGGTGCATTTTGGGCGCCACGGTCTTGCCAAAAAGAAAGATAGCGGGTAGATTAAAATAACAACAAGGAATGGATATAGAGGTGTGTAATCATTATGGAAGACCGCGATTAGTGAAAACCGGCTACAGTCGAGATATTTTTGCTTTATTATATAGTCAGGAAGTCCATGTGGCTTTTATTCGTGGGGAATACAACTGGCCTGATCAAAAACACTTGCTGTTTGAGGAAAACATCTGTGTTGCCTCTAAGCAAGAGGTAGATTTAGAACAACTCCCCCAACTGCCAAGAATTGATTATAAAACAGACGTCTTATATAGGCAGTTAGTGGATAACTGGTGGGCGGAGCGATATATACATCCTCCGTATATCGCTATGGTCGTCGATCAAGGGGACACATGCAAAGAAATGGTGGCCAATGGATTAGGATACGCGATTATGCCTTCACTATTTTTGGAAAATGTGAAAGGGCTTCATAAAATCTGCCTGACAGATAAAAAAGGGCGCCCTCTCACCCAAAAAACATGGATGATGTACCATCAAGACTCTTTAACATTAAATGTCGTGAACGCCTTTGTTGATGTAGTCAAACAGCTTGATATATATTCCTTATAAAATAATAAAAGGAACGGCGGCATCTGCCCCGTTCCCCGTTCCTTTTTAATTCAAGACATTTTCCAAATACCGAAGCGCTTCCTCCCTGCTGGATACCCGTTTTGCTCTGTCGAGATCCATTTGCAGTTTTTCTAATGCCTTTTGTAAAACTTCCTGTTCATGCATTTGTGGTACAACAACAACTCCATCAGCATCACCGACGATCATATCACCCGGATGCACCGTCACCCCACCACAAGAGATAGGGACATTGATTTCCCCCATACCAGCCTTTCCACTAGCTGCCACAGTCGTTCCGAGGCAGAAAACAGGAATATTCAATTTTCTAATCCCCTCAATATCCCGTATCACCCCGTGGGCAACAATCCCTTTTATCCCTAACATTTGTGCTACGCCAACTAAAAAATCTCCTGCGATGGCCCGATAGGTGTCCCCTTTGGCGTCTACCACAAGGACACTTCCCGGCGGCGCTTCCTTCAGCGCCCTCAAAAAAACAAGATTGTCCCCTACGGGCATTTTCACTGTAAACGCTCTTCCTGCCACGCGATCATTTTCCTTCAAAGGCTTGATCTGCGAATCAAGATTATTGAGACCTTGCATCACATCAGAAATACAGGTGGTCGGTATCATTTCAAACTGACTGATTATATTCATTTCACCACTTCCCCTTTTAGCTGATTGGATTGTGAAGCCTGATGTTTAGAAAAACCTTGCTTTTTTTCAAGGCGTATCAACAAAACCATGATAAATGAGATAAATAAGAGCACACTTAAAAATACCAAACCTGCTTCCGTGCTCCCTGTAGCATCTTTCAAGGCACCAATCGCATACGGTCCGACAAATCCCCCTAGGTTTCCGACGGAGTTAATCGCGGCAATAGCGACAGCAGCGCTCGATTGCGTTAAAAATAACGAAGGCAAAGCCCAAAACGGAGATTTAAAACTATACATACCGGCCAAAGAAATCGATATGAATAGAAGGGCGAAATAAGGATTTTTCGTGATCCCTGCGCTCACCAACGATAGCAGCAGTAAATAATGCTACGGTGGTAGCCTGCTCTTTCGATCGAAACCAATAGGTGAAATATAAAATAATCCCAGGGAAAAATCCTGCCTCTGCTACTCCAAGCAAAAATCTTAAGATGTATAGATGAACCTCATTTTGGGCAAATCCTGTCAATACCGAGACGATCCCCCAAGTAATAAGAATTCTTGCAATCCATACTCGGGCGCCAAACTTCATCATCAATATATTACTTGGCACTTCGAAAAGGAAATAACCAATAAAAAAAATACCGGAGACAATTCCAAACACTTCAGCTGAAAGGGCTAAATCCTTATTCATTTGTAAAGCAGCATACCCGATATTTGCCCGATCCAAGTAGGAAATAATGTACAACAAAAATGTAAAAGGAATGATCCGCATTGTCACCTTGCGCATCGTTTGCTTTTCCAACACAGCGCCCGTATCATTCATTCGTATTCAGCCTCCTCCAATTGTCATTGAAATCGTTTTCTGAAAATGGCATAAAAATTGATCAACACGTCTCCTTAGTGTTATCCCCCCTTCCTTTTCAACCTGCTGCGAAACAGGATTGATCCATGAGCAAAAATGGCAAGCAAAACGTCATAGGAAAGCGTTTACCAGAGCTGGCGACCCATCTGAACCAAAAACAACGCCCATGGACGTTTTCTTTTATTACTCTCATCTTAGCAAAAAGTAGCATGGTAGAAGAAATAGTTTTCGTTCATGACGCGGTATTCGAATTTCGAATGTATGACAGACAGCGAGGATGGCCAGGACAAAGTGGAATACATTCAATCATTCAAAGATGCCATGTTTTTCATGATGAACTATAAGAAGATCAGCAACTTACCGAATACAGGCCTCTTTCTCGGCCATACCAGCAGCCCAAAAGGAGAAAGAGGCCCAAAACATAAAACTGGGTGATTAATCGATGATATTAGGTACAAGGACAAATCCTTCCATCAATCGCCGGGCACTGCGGCTCATCACCACTTTTTTTACCATCCAACTATGATGATGTCGTTCGACTGCAGCTCCTACTCTTACAATGCCCGACGGATGCCCGATGCGAATCTCGGATACTGTGCGTCCCAAAATGTTGCTCACGATCGTTCCTGGGATCGCCGCCGCCGCAGCCATCGCCACCGCACCTGTGCCTGTCATGGCATGATGCAGTTTCCCCATCGACAAAATGCGCGCCAACAGGTCAATCTCTTCCCGGCGCACCACTTTGCCGCTCGATGCAGTATAACCTGCTGGCTCAGCCAAAAAGGCAATTTTCGGTGTATGCTGGCGTTTCGCCATGGCGTACTCGATGTTGTCCGCCACCCCCATAGCGACAGCCCCGTGAGCGCGGATCCATTCCAACCGCGCCAACAAATCCGGATTGCCGTTTATATCTTGTTGCAATTCTGTTCCCGTTAATCCCATTGACGATGCAGAAATAAAGACAGAAGGATTTCCGGCATTGATTAGAGTTACCTCCACTTCCCCTATTCCCGGAACGTGAAGGATATCGATGGGATTTCCGGTTGGCAGAACCCCTCCCTCCCCGCCAGGATCAAGGAATTCCAGCTTGATTTCCGACGCTGGAAAGGCTACTCCGTCTAGCACGAAATCGCCAAGCTCTTGCACTTCTCCATCCTTCATCGGGACATGGGCGATGATTTCCTTTCCAATGTTTTCCTGCCAAATATGGACAGTGGCCACCCCATCCTTAGGAGCATCGACGAGCCCGTGATCAATCGCAAAAGGACCAACCGCTGCTGTAAGATTCCCGCAGTTCCCACTCCAATCAATGAGTGGCTGCCCTATGGCTACTTGGCCGAATAAATAATCAACATCACATCCGAGCCGGTTGCTTTTGCTGATGATGACCACCTTGCTCGTACTTGACGTCGCCGCACCCATGCCATCGATTTGCTGCCCATACGGATCCGGACTTCCCACCACACGCAACAATAGTTTGTCACGTTCCGACGGATCAGAGGGCAAATCTTCTTTCAGAAAAAAAATTCCCTTACTCGTTCCGCCTCGCATATAAACGGCAGGGATTTTGATTTGTTTTCCCCACTGCTTCACTTCGTTCTCTCCTTCCAACTTTATGCGACTGAAAGGCACGGAGGCGGCATCCTAAATAGCAGCCTGCCTTCCCCGCCCCACCGGCACAATGCTTCCTGAAACAGTGCAACAGCCGATGTCAGCCTTTCAGCCTTTTCTTTTCACAAACGGATCGGCTCCCGCTTCAAGCTAAGGGGGAGTAGTTCAATTTCTTACGAAGAACCATTGGCAATACACCACCATGGCGGTAATAATCAATCTCTATCTCGCTGTCGAAACGGACGATCACGTCAAACACCTTCCGGCAGCCGTATTCATCAGTGGCAACCACCGTTACGGGTTGAAAGGGGCGGATATGATCGTCAATATGGATGTCATACTGTTCGCGCCCAGTTAAGCCAAGGGTATCAGCATTTTCTCCCTCTTGGAATTGAAGAGGAAGCACACCCATCAATGCCAAGTTGCTGCGGTGGATGCGCTCGAAGCTCTGCGCCAAAACCGCTTTGACGCCAAGCAGCGCAGTCGCTTTCGCCGCCCAGTCCCGGGAACTGCCCATGCCGTAATCCATCCCGGCGATCACCAATAACCCCGTTCCATCTTGTTGATATTTCATAGCCGCATCATAAATGGACATGACTTCCCCGGTTGGGAAATATGTTGTTACGCCGCCCTCTGTTCCCGGCGCTACTTCGTTTCTCAAACGGATATTGGAAAAGGCACCGCGCATCATTACTTCATGATTGCCGCGGCGAGAGCCATAGGAACTTAAATCCCCCGGCTTTATCCCTTTCGACAACAAGTATTTTCCTGCCACACTATTAGGCGGAATCGTCCCCCCAGCCGGAGAAATGTGATCGGTCGTAACGGAATCGCCAAGTTTGACAAGCACTCGCAACCCGTTCAGCGATTCGATTGGCCTAGCCTCTTTGGACATGTTTTGGAAAAAGGGCGGATTGCGAAGAAATGTCGAATCTTCCTCCCATTCATAAAGCAACCCTTTGCCCGTCTGCAATTGATTCCATGCTTCATTCCCGCTGAACATGATTTTGTTTTGCTGTTCATATAAATCTACTGTAATGGTTTCAGCTATTACCTTTTCGATTTCCGAATGGGTTGGCCATATGTCTTGCAAGTAAACAGCCTTTCCCTCTTTGTCTGTTCCGAGAGGCTCGTTTTGAAGATTGATGTCCACACTTCCGGCAATAGCATACGCAACAACGAGAGGGGGGGAAGCTAAAAAGTTCGCTTTAATGAGCGGATGAATGCGTCCTTCAAAATTGCGATTGCCGGATAACACTCCACAAACAATCAAATCGTTCTGCACGATCGTCTCCGCCACTTCGTCAGGAAGAGGGCCTGAATTCCCTACACATGTTGTACAGCCATAGCCGACAAGATAGAATCCAAGTTTTTCGAGATAAGGAAGCAGCCCGGCCTTCCGCAAATATTGGGTAACGACCTTCGATCCGGGAGCAAGGCTCGTTTTGACAAACGGCGGAACGGATAGCCCTCTTTCTACGGCCTTTTTTGCCAACAGACCAGCGCCAATCATGACATACGGATTGGAAGTGTTTGTGCAGCTCGTAATGGCCGCAAGCACAATGGAGCCTGTTTTTAAGGGATACGTTTGGCCGTCATGGAAGGCGACAGAACATTGTTTGTCTATCTCCGCTTCGCTGAGGCCATATCCGTGATTCCCCAATGTGTTCGTTAAGGACTTCCGAAAAGCCTCTTTTACCTCAGATAATCGAACCAAGTCCTGTGGACGCTTCGGACCAGCGACATACGATTCAATGGTAGAAAGATCCAATTCGATCACTTCCGTATACATCGGCTCCTCAGCATCCGGTGTAAAAAACAGCCCATTCGCCTTGCAATAAGCCTCTACAAGCTGTACTTGCTCCTCCGTTCGTCCGGTTAGACGCAAAAAGTTCAATGTTTCCTGATCTACAGGGAAGAAGGAGATGGTTGCTCCATTTTCTGGCGACATATTGGCGACCGTCGCCCGATCGGCCACAGATAAATTTGTGACCCCTTCCCCGAAGAATTCCACAAATTTTCCGACAACGTGTTTCTTGCGAAGCAGATGTGTAACATAAAGGGCAAGATCTGTCCCGGTTGCGCCAGCCGGCAATTTGCCTTTTAGACGAATCCCAATTACCTCTGGGGCTGGAAAGTACGAGGGTTGCCCGAGCATGGCCGCTTCTGCCTCAATGCCTCCGACTCCCCATCCAACGACCCCGATCCCATTCACCATTGGTGTATGTGAATCGGCTCCCAAGCAAGTATCAGGGAAAGCGAGATATTCTCCATTTTCTTCCGTTGACTGTACAACCGAAGCAAGATATTCTACATTAGCTTGATGAATGATGGCGGTCGAAGGCGGCACGGCGCGAAACTTCTTGAAAGAGTTGGACGCCCATTTAAAAAATTTGTACCGCTCATAGTTGAGCTCAAATCCTCGGTCGACGTTATATTTCAATGCATCCGGCGTTCCGAACTTCTCTACTTGTTCGCTATGATCGATGACAAGGTCAACAGGGATTTCCGGGTTGATCACCTCCGGGTTTCCGCCCATATCCGCCATGGCCTGGCGCAAAGACGCGAGGTCAACAACAACCGGAATACCTGTAAAATCCTGCAAAACGATTCGCGCAGGCTTAAAAGGAACACCAATCTCTCTTTTCCATTCGTGGGTTCCCCATTTTGCCAAATTCTCAATATGTTCTTTCTTGATTGCCACCCCATCGTATTGGCGGAGCACCGATTCTAATAAAACTTTAATCGAATAAGGAAGTCGAGAAACTTTCCCAACCCCTAATTCTTCCAGACCTATCAGACGATAATAGGTATACCTCTTGCCATTGACCGTAAAAAAGGAACGCGTTCGAAAAATATCATGTTCTGCGACCAACGGTTTCCCTCCCCTTTCATTCATTCATGCAACTTTCAATATTGATTATAAGGTGAGATAATCTATAATAAAAATATCGTTTTTTGATGGTTAACCATAACGAAATGGAATATCTAACAACAAGGGACCACACACGGGCACAGAGAAGGTTCGTCACGTGAAGGATATCTCAACGCAAAATACCGTGGCGGGGGCCAACCGCACTAACGATTTTCCCATAGTGCGGCCGTAAAGAAGCAATGATGACGGGGAGACGATGAAGTTAAGAAAAAGCGCCCTAGCAAGGGCCTTCCCACTTTCCCATATTCAAAAGGGCTGTACTGCGCAAAAGTGAACGTGTTTCACCAGTCGTCCAAATGTTCCACTAAATCCACAAACAGCTTAACGATTTTGAGTGCCAACACTTCTTCATGATAAATCATCCACGTTTTCCGGAGGATCGGCGTTCCTTCCCGATCTGTGAGATCGAGCTTGTACAAGTGCGGCGCATCATGAAGAATCCGGCGGGGGACGATCGCATATCCAAGACCATGAATGACCATTTCCTTGCAAGTATCCACTCGGTCGACCGTCATCCCAACGTACGGGGGCTGTTCGAAATGTTCAGCCCACCAGTTATCAATGATGCCTTTAAATAAAGACTCCGTGCGATAGTCAATTCTTGGAAATCGAGGAAGATCGCCAAGGTCGAATTCTTCCCTATAAGCGACGCAAAGCGTTTCTTCAAATAAGAGATGCTTTTTGCCCGCCCATTGATAGTCTCCGCGAACAAATCCAATATGTACATCCTGATTGTACACCCATTGAAACACTTCCCGGCTCCAACCTGTTTGCACTTGGAATTCAACATGCGGATATTCATCTTTAAAACGTTTTAATACTCGCGGAAGCTGATACTTGGCAAAGTAATTCGAAACGCCTAGCCGCAGTGTTCCCTCTACAACAGCTGTATTCATATCCTTGACATGTTCTCTAATCTTGCGCAAATGACGCAACATTTGTTCTGCGCTCTTCGCCAAATACTCTCCTTCAGGGGTAAATTGCACTCCTCTTCTCCCCCTTTGCACGATGGTCACGCCAAAATGCTGCTCAATCTCGCGAAGCCGCTTCGAAATCGTTGGTTGGGAAATAAACAGCTCTTGGGCGGCTTTCGTGATATTTTTATATTTAAATAAGGTTTGCAAAAGTTCCCAATCCCGTTCTTCCATAGTACCACTCTCCAAGAACAGATTGTTGTTTCTATCCGTCTCCGTCAATCATACCATTATTTTATTTAGAACTTGCACAAAAAAGGTCCATGGGCAGCGCGCTTTGCCCTCCACCCAGGGATGAAAATCCCCCTTTTCTTCCCATAATGAAGAGTAGGCGCAAACAGCTCAATCGGACGTTGTGCTTAATGGTGGCTTGGACCCTGTACGGAAAAAGCAATAAAATGACAGTGGACAGAGAGGCGTTCGTCGTCTATGTTTTTTTGCCCTTCTCTGCATTTTTTGCTTGCAAAAAAACAGTTGAACATTGTCGCGCTCCTGTCTTTAATCCGCGGGATGAAGCAGATGACAAGTGAGTCCTCCCCCCCGTTTCGCCCATGACAAAGCGCGAACCGTTTTGTGGTTCGCGCTTCTCTTTCCATGCTTTTAGTTCCCCCACTCCTCCGGATTCTCCCGCCATTTTCGCAATGTCGCCAAGTCGTGCTCGCTGACGGCGCCAAGGCGGACGGCCGTTTCGATGAGGGTGTCGTAGTCGGTGAGCGTGTAGGCAGGCAAATTCTCTTTGGCAAACGCCTGTTTCGCTTTGTCGAGCCCGTACGTGAAAATGGCGGCGACGCCCAGCACCTC
>Ga0068682_100859_pt1 | contig 11496 bp, 9 predicted proteins | sample CeladaPassaB1F01_FD_62238 | JGI IMG/M metagenome (GOLD analysis project Ga0068682, IMG submission 62238) | Cellulose-adapted microbial communities from the Joint BioEnergy Institute, USA - Passage B1F01 | ecosystem: Engineered > Bioreactor > Continuous culture > Unclassified | place: USA, Joint... | reverse complement strand
AGCACCACGTCCTCGCGCAGGTCGCCGACCCTGTAGGGATAGCCCTCACTGTACTCGAGTCGCAGATAGAAGCGAGGTATCTGCCCTATCTTGCTCCTGGAAGTGGCCTCGGTCGGGATCGCTTCCAGCATGGCCCTGTCCAACGCTTCCAGGTCGCTCTCTCGCAGCCCTGTATGCCTGGCTCTGTTGCGGCTGACTATGCCGTGAAAGCCTATGAGCGAGTACAGTACCCGCCAGTCCTTGCCAAACGTGCCGTAATCCCCCTTCCCTTCAGTATCCCTGCCAGCAAAGTGGCTGGATATGGTCGCGGAGTTGTTGATCTCCACCCTGTGGAGAGAGTAACCCCAGCTGAACTGCACTGGCCCAGTGAAGGTGATAGAGCTGTTCTCCATGGGCATGGTGGCCCCGAACAGCCGGACGTCCATCAGGCGGTCCAGCAACCAGGATCGGAACTCCCCGCTGTTGCGCGCCTCCTTCGTCGACAGCTTCTGCCCGCTGGTCCGGTTGTACTCCTCCAGCAGCACGCTCATCCTGCCCTTGGCATCCGTGGTGGTGCCGTCCTCGTTCTTGCGAACCCATATATCCTGTCCATCATCGAGCCAGTAGTCCCGCAGGTAACGCTTGAGCCGGACATCGGATACCAAGTTCCTTCCGGTTACGGAGTCCATGCGCGGTCGGTTCTCATCGTCTGGATCGCCGTTGGGATTGGTCAGCTTGGCATCGTACAAGTAGAGGATATCGCTATCTAGTATCGGCATATGTGTTTACTCCCCATTCGATGTAGTTATGGCTTGTGTCCCCTCCCTCGATTGGGACCGGGCATGCTTCATGGCCTGGAGCGTGGAGTGGCTGTATCCGCTGAGGATGTAGTACACGTTCTCGGCGGGGGTGAGGTTCCAACGGGAGGCGTACTCGCTCAACAGGCTCTGTGCCTGAGCAAAAGCCCTCTCGTTCCAAGAGGTGAGCCTCTTGTACTGCCTCATCTTGTCGAACAGCTCGACCACCAGGCGCTGCACGCGCTGCAGGGTCATACCCTCGTAGTTGAGCTTGTTCAGGATAACCTTCTCACCCGAGCCGTTCTCACCCCCCATGGTCGCCTGCTCTCTGGCTATGTCGGCGATGATCGTGCCCAACAGGTAGAGCGCTGTCTGCTGAGGGGTGTACCTCAGCCTCGACAGGAACTCCCTCTGCTCGTCCGAGAGCATGAGGTCTTGTAGATAAACTTGGTCCATCTCTTCCTCCTTCAACTGGCCCATGCCCCTAAGGAAGGCCAGCAGTACGTTCGTTTGTGCCAGGTATCTCAGTACCGTCCAATCTCGCTCGTCATCTTTGGGGATGCTCACCTGGTAGTTGGGGTTGCCAAACATATAGACCCGCACCAGCTCTAGGAACGCCTCGACCAGCTCCCGCCTCTCCAGCACCCCGCCCTCTATGATCGAGGAGTAGAAATCGAGCACGGATTTGACCAGCAGGTCGGTACCGCTCTTGCGCACCGGCAGCAGCCATCCAAGGTTGCTCAGGGTTAGTCCGTAGCGGAAGCCGTACAGCTCGGGGAACAGCTCCGAGATATCGTCCAAGGCACGCCTGATCTCCTGCAGCCTGTACTCGGGCACATCCTGTATGAGGCGAAGCACCTTGAAGTTGGCCTTCTGCTGCTTGTAGAAGAGCAGATTGATCATATAGCTGCCTTCATCAGCCTGCCTCTGCAGCGCCAGATCCACCCGCTCCTGCAGGCCCAGATCGTAGTCCACCCGAGTCTTGAGATCTCGGATGGAGATCAGCAGGTTAGGAACGTACCGATCTGACACACCGCCGGCGAATACATCTGGGATCAGGTAGCCATTGGTACGTATGCTCCTGAGTTGAAAACCCAAATACCTTTGGATAAACCTCTCCCCCACGAGAAGCGACACATAAGCTTCTCGGCCTATAGCGAGATTGGCCACGAAACCCTTGTCGGTAGCTCCTGAAGCAAATCCTGGCTTATCGGTAATGTAGTACTTGAACTTGAAACGAGTCATATCGGTGGTAACTTTGTCGGGCTTGCCAGTGATATGGCACACGCCATCTACCGCGTTCTCGAAGGCGCTGTCCACGAACGAGCTCTCAAGGTAGGCTTGATAGTTGGTATCATCTACAAGAAGTGCACCATCGATAGACAAGGTGAACAGCACGACGTCATCCCCTATCCCCAGTGCTGACTTAACCTCCTTTGCCACCAGATCCGGCAAAGATTTGGAATCCCCAGCATCCCTCACTGCGCGCCGCAGATCCTCCAGAGAGGATCCCTCCAACCCAAGCTTGTGCAGGTCCCACAGCCGCCTGTGGCGAGAATAGCTGGATCTGTTGCTTATCCCCAGATCACCAGGATCACCCAGATCAAGGTAAAAGGTCTTGACCAATCTGTCCAGCTTGTCAGCCAGCGGCGTGGAGGCGATCTGAGGCCTGCTGAGCAGGTTGGGCACTACCTGGGACACCAAGTAGGACAAGTTACTGGTAGTTACCCTGTCCTGAGGGTTGTTTGACGGGGCATTACCTATCCATAGATACTTTTCAGCTGATTCCGACCCAAGTTCGAAGTAGTTGACACCAAAAGCCCCATTAGACAGACCGAAATCAAACACAGCTATGACGGGTTTGTCGTCCTTTTTCTTTGGGGTAGGGATCTCAGCTGCCAGCGACTCCAAGAAAGCACGTGTGCCCTGGCCTTCCTTGCGCACGGCTTCCCCTATCTGGTAAACGCTCTCGATCAAAGGACTCTCCTATCCCCAGCCAGGAGCTGGAAGTACTGTGACCTAAGATGTCACCTCGATCTGCACCCTAATATAAGTCCCTTTGGGAATGGTGTCAATATAGATGAATAAATTGTCATCTTGTCGCTTATGTAAAATCGGCACCGAACAGCGTTAGCTTGAGCGAGGCTCAGGTAGGCCACCCAGCACTACCAGGTGGTGCCTGGCACGCGAGAAAGCCACGTACAGCACCTGCGAGAGCTTCTCCCTATGGATGTGATGGGGCTCGACTACGATCGCCACATCAGCCTCCAACCCCTTGTAGGCGTAGATGTTCCGGATCGCTACGTGCCCTGAGTCCGGTTTACCCCACGTGAGCCGGAGGCCGTGACCTACGTCTGTGCCTTCCTTCAAATCGCTGTGCCTGGAGCTGCGAGGCGTGAGCACCACTATCTGGGACGGCGATAGCCCCTGCTCGCGGAGCTCTATGATCTCCCGTCGCAGCGCCGCGAGCTGTGCAGTAGGCTCGCACTCCACAACCTTCGGGGATAGCCCCTCAGGACCCAGGCAGCTGAGGCTATCGGGATCAGAATGGTACTTGGCCGCGAGGGAGTGGATGGCCTGCGTGTTGCGGCAGTTTTGCCTGAGCATGAGGTGCGGCCTGGGGATGGGGAAGTCAACCTCCGGCACGAACAAGTTCTGGTTGCTGTCGTAGAAGATGTATAGGTGGCCTTCGCCGGGATCCTTCAGCAGCCCCAGGAGGGGCTCCCAGCGAAGCACGTGGAAGTCCTGCGCTTCGTCGACCACCACGGCATCGAACTTTTCCTCCTGAGGCATATGCCCCAGGGCAGCGTCCAGCAGCTCCGGCAGGGTCTCTCGGTAGAACTCGGTCTTCTGAGCCTCGGGCAGCCTTTCGGGATCCGGCACCGACACGCCATGGCGCTTGCAGAGCTCGATGGCCACGCCGTCGAACTCGTCCACGTGCAGGTTATCGGGTAAGCCGCCCAACGTCTTCGAGAGGCTCTCACGCACCCAATCAGCGAGAGCCCTGTTGTGGCAGGTGAAGAGCACCCTGAGCCCCTGGCTCACCAGTCGGTAGGCTTGCTCCATCGCCAGGAAGGTCTTGCCCGAGCCCGCGCATCCCGCAACCGCTAGTCGCCTGTACTCCGACATGGCTAGAAGGATGTTTCGCTGGCTCTGCGTAAGCTCCTCGAACCTCCTGTTCTGTGCCTTGATCAGCGCCAGGAGCCCCAGCGGCGGGGGCTCGGAGGATGCGGACAGCAGCCGTACCAGCGCCGCCCGTGCCTCACCCTCAAGCTGCCTGCTAGGATCCCCTCGGCCGAGCGCCCTGCGCACCCAGGAGCCCAGATCTTCTAAGTCGGTGGAGTCCATCACCTTGTGCCGGGGCAACGGCAACACATCCGCCATATCCGGCAGAAGATAGCAATCGGGGAATGCCACGGCGTACTCGAAGCGATAGGACCCCGCCCATCGAGCCGTGGTGTTGGCTGTTCTCACCCGCTGCATCAGCGAGTACATGTTGGCCTTAGCCTGTTCGAAGGGGCTCTCCTCGAGAAGATGCTCGTTGCTGTAGTACAGGCCCGTGTCGGGATCGCGCCACACCTGGCCGCCCTTCACCTCTAGCACGAGGATCCCTCGCGATGGATCCAGGATCACGAAGTCAGCCTCCCGGTCGCGACTCAGCCCCCTACCGTCCACCGGCGGATCCTGCCAGCAGACGCTGTGGAACACCGTGATCTCGTCCGGCAGCTGTCGCCTGAGTTCCTCGAACAGCAGCCTCTCCGCACCGCTGGTGGTGCTCCGCTTGATCTCCCTGGGGTACATCCGTGCCATGGTCATCACCCGCCTATCAAGATATGTGTATTATAAACCTAGCCAGGGCGATCCCGACCCGTGAGGCTAACACCAGAGAGCACATGCGACCGAGTGCAAGCATCCCCTTTACGGGACATCCTCGGGGAGTTGCGAGAGCTTACCCCCTGTCGGGAGGCACATGGATCCCCGCTCGTGGCACATGCTGTGTATACACAGGTGCGCACGCAGGGGATGGGGTTTGCCGGAGAGTTCCGCCGGCATCAGCCCCTGAAGACCCTTTGCGTATTTCTCTGCCTGATCGGGGCCTAAGCCACGTCCGTCTTCACCGCCTCCCACACCTTGCCCCAAGCGGGTGCGAGGGCCGCGGCCAGCTCTATCGCCTTGACCATGCTCTCCTCGCTAGCCATGCACCTCCCAGCTATGTCGAACGCCGTGCCATGGTCCACCGAGGTGCGTACCACCGGCAGGCCGACGGTGATGTTTACCCCCTTGTCGAAGTAGAGGCTCTTGAAGGGCACGTGGCCCTGGTCATGGTACATCATCACGACGAAGTCGTACTTCCCTTGGACGGCCTTTGGGAAGAGTGCGTCGGCGGGCATGGGGCCCTCGACGTCGACTCCCTCCAGCCTGGCGGCCTCGATCGCGGGTCGGATGATTTCCTCGTCCTCACGCCCGAAGAGTCCTCCTTCTCCGGCGTGAGGATTCAGCCCTGCCACGCCGATCGTCTTCCGCTCCCTGCCCAGGGCGGTGGCAAAGCTATGCGCCAGCTCGATTGTGCCCTGCACCCTGTCGACGGTCAGCAGCTCGATGGCCTCCCGCAGCGACACGTGCGTCGTCACGTGGAACACGAAGATCTCGCCGGTGGTGAGCACGAGCGAGTACCGCTGAACGCCGAAGAACTCAGCCAACAGCTCTGTGTGGCCTGGGTAGCTGTACCCGGCCAGGTGCATCGCCGCCTTGTTGAGGGGAGCTGTGACGATGGCATCTGCCCTGCCGTCACGCGCCAGAGCGGCCGCGACCCGCACGCACTCCACCGCCGCCCTCCCGGCCTCGGGCGAGAGCTGTCCGGGCCGCACGGCGGAGACGTCCGTGGCTATCTGGAGTACTTCCAGCGTCCCGTACTCGCAAACAGCCTCCTCGGGCTCCCCCACCTGTCGGACCGACCTCACCCCCGGGGCGCACGTGAGCTGGCGCTCCATGGTAGAGGTGTCCCCCACCACGATCGGCCTGCACAGGTCGTACAGTTCCCGGCGCGACAGCGCCTTCGCTATCACTTCGGGACCTATACCTGCCGGATCTCCCATAGTTATCGCTAGCAAAGGTCTATCTCTCACCAATCATCTCCTCCACTTTGATTACTCCCCACCACAGTGCCTCCTCTCGACCAAAACTGCCAGCCTTCGTCACCACCGGCAGGCCGTCGTAATCCCCGCCGACCAGGCGTCCACAGGGCAAGCCCGGCACGACCTCACCCAGCAGCGCTACTCCTGAGGCCCCGATGGCCTCTAGGACGGCCCTCGCCGAGTCGCCGCCGGTGACCACCATCCCAGATACCCGGCGCGAGCGCAGTGCCTGCGCGGCCCGCTTCGCTAGCTCTCCAACATGATCCCCCTCCGTGCCCTCATCCGGGGTGAGGAGGACGATCACCCTGCTGGAGTCGTCGGGCTCCTCATCATTCCCAGTGCGCACCAGCGCGCAGGACTCCTTCTCCAGAAGCAGCCTCACCTGCGCCCGGGCGGTAGGGTGCAGCGAGCCCACCACCACAAGCACTTGAGGCGGCGGCAGCGCCCGGGCCCAATGAGGAGCGAGTGCTGAGATCAGCCCCGCGGAGCCGGCAAGCAGGCAGCTGCGGCCCAGGGCCCGTGCTCCGTCGGCTACAGCCGCGAGGTCCTCGCCGGAGCAGGCATCGGCCACGACGACCCTAGCGCCCGATCGCCTCAACGCCTCCAGCTCTTGGACGATCACCTCATGGCCACTGCGCACGCTCCGCAGCCCCAGCAGCCCCACCGGCAGCGAAGTCTGCGCCCCGAGGATCTCCGGGACATAGCTGGAAGCTCCCACCTCGCGTCCCAGGGAAGTAGCAGTCACAGGTGTATCGTTCACCAGGAGATGGCCTTCGACCACAGTCCTGCCCTGCTCAGGGAAGGCCGGGCAGAGCAGGACGAGCTCCGCGCCGGCCGCCCGCATGGTGGCCTCGAGCTCGGCGCCTACGTTCCCCCTCAGGACCGAGTCCACCTTCTTGTACACCTCAACGGCCCCCATCCGCAGGCAGTGCTCCACAACCCCGGCAACGATCTCGCCCGCCATAGCCGGGGGAAGGTGGCGGGTGTCGGTGTCGAACGCCTCGACGTCGTACCAAGCTGAGGCATCTCCGCCTATGCTCACCCGCGCCCGCAGGCCGCTTGGCAGGCATCTAGCCGCACTGTCGGCAGCACCGGTCAGGTCGTCAGTCACGATCGCGTACCACAAGGGAAGGCTCCTTCAGCCCTGGCAGCTAATATTCTTGAGCCTATTATGCGGGTTTCATCCGCGCGGTCAACCCCGTGACCAAACAGCTACCTACAACGTTATGGAAAGCAAGTGGTGATATCACCACAAGGAGAGGTCCCGTGGAAGGCCAAGATCTTGGCGACAATCAGCAGCAACTCATCTAGGTGCGATGCGGGTCACCGTTTGCGGAACGTAGCATCGAGGGCTCCCTCAGGATGCAGGGCTTCGAGTTCTCCGCCGATGCAGCTATGAACTTGGTGGTTGACGAACCTCGCGGCTACGCCTCGACGTGGTGGAGAGGGTGCTGACGGAGAGACCCTCATATATCCACTGCCCGCACGCATCTGAGCCGCAAGCATCAGCAGATACTGCGCCACGTGGCGATGGGACAAGGCAACGGCCCAGAGCGAGACCCCCCACTGCGAACTGAGTACGTGCGTACTCTGGATCGAGCACTTATGTGACTGGTGGTGCTCTCAGCCGAGGTTTACGATTAGGTACGGGCAAGATGTGGATGCGCAAGCAGGAGGAGCATCATGATCTGCCCCGTGCGCTTTGCGCTCATTCGCCCGGGCTTTATCTGGCCGCGGTGGCACTCACCCTCTTTCCAAGTGGTGCCTCAGCCTATCGCGGAGACCGCACAATTGGAGGAGGCTCTCGCTGGTACAGAGGTGGATATCGCTTGCAAGGAAACTATGGTGGGAGAGCGATAATAGAGCAGGACGATCCGACAACGCTCTGCATAATCTCTGACAAGCCCAGCTCTACCAGTGCTTGGGTAATGGTCTGGAATAACCAGCCGGCACCAGACTGGGAGTGGATCCAGGCGGGTTGCGTCGTGTTCGACCATACCCTGAACGATGCCTACCCCACCAAGGTGTTTGCGGGGTGGATCGGCCAGGATGGAGCCCATGGCATTGACGCTATCTTGGACGCGCCTACTGTCACCTGGCTCGATTTCTGCATTTACTGGAATCGCTCCCTCACCGACTGCGTCTGCTATACGGCGGACTTCATCAACCCGCAGGGATACAGGACATGGATCAGTATCGTAGACCGCATGCGGTTCGATAAGCCAAGGATAGACGCTTTTACGGAGACGAACTACACCTATAACCGTATGCGTGGCGGGTCGAGCGACCCGCCGATGTTCAGCGGGACCTGGCGATCGACCACCGAGATCTGCGCGCGATGGGGCCTTCAGCCACTACGTCCCGAACAGCAGGTGTGTGGAGGGCACCTTCCAAAGCGAGTACTGGACCTTCGACGACAGGCGGTAGGCAAGGAGGAGTACACGGTGCGCAGGTTAAGCAGGTTGCTGGCAGGAACAGTTGCCCTGGCCGTCTCGATGGCCCTGGTGCTTGTGGCTTACACGGTGCTGGCTGGAGCCGGGAACGAGAGCGTGGGCTCACCCAGCCGCTCCCAAGAGGAGTGGGCTGAGTGCCAGCATCACCCCCACCTCCATCACAGAGCCCGACCCGCCCAAGATAGACGGGGAGGAGGCCATCCAAATGGCTGGCGGGAACAGGCCGGGAGGTGCGCTGCACAGCGAGCCCAGGGCGCTGCATGGGCTAGCCACACGTACCCTTGAGCCCTATCCCGACGGGCCAGAATCTATCCACAACGCTCCTGTCTGGAGGGTGATCTGGGACAGGGCAGATGGGATAATTATAGAACCTGTGACGGATCGGCCTGTGCAAACCATACCATCGAGGGTGTACGTCCTGGTGGATGCCGATACAGGTGAGCCCTTGGCCGAGTTCCAGCGGAGCATTCAACCGCAGGGTACCCCCAGCCTATGGTCTTAGCACTTGCGGGCGCTGATGCCAACCCCTACACTGGAAGGGATACTAACCGTGGATAGGGGGTGCATATGCGAGCGTATGAGCTTAGAGACCTGCAAGCTGGGACGCCAACGCTCGTCGAGCGGCCCACGCCCTCTCCCGCACCGGGGCAGGTGCTGGTGAGGATGCATGCCACGAGCCTCAACTACCGCGACCTGCTTATAGCCCGCGGGAGCTACAGAAGGGGATCGCCACGCCTGCCGTTGGTACCGCTGTCCGATGGCGCCGGCGAAGTGGTGCAGGTAGGAGAGGGAGTGACTCGCTTTCGGACGGGGGACAGGGTGGCAAGTGCCTTCTTCCAGAGATGGGTGGATGGTCCTCCGGATGAGTCCAAGACCTCATCGGCGCTGGGGGGAGACCTGGACGGTGTGCTGGCGGAGTACGTAGTGCTCGAGGAGACGGGCGCGGTCCACATCCCGGACTTCCTGTCGTTCGAGGAGGCGGCGACGCTGCCCTGTGCCGGCGTCACGGCCTGGGTCAGCCTGATGGTGCTGGGCGAACTTCAGCCCGGACAGACGGTACTCGTGCTGGGAACCGGTGGGGTGAGCATCTTCGCGCTCCAGATCGCCAAACATGCAGGAGCCAAGGTCATAGTGACCTCCAGCAGCGACGAGAAACTCGCGCGGGCTCGTCAGCTGGGCGCCGATGCCGGTATCAACTACCGAGAGCAGCCCAACTGGGATGATGAGGTGCTCAAGCTCACCGACGGCCTGGGCGTTGACCACGTGGTGGAGGTGGGCGGCGCCCAAACGCTGCCTAAGTCGCTCAGGGCCACGCGTGAAGGAGGCCACGTCACGCTCGTAGGGTTGTTGAGCGGTGCTCCCGTGGACCTGGAATCTGCGAAGGGGAACGACAAGGGTATCCGGGTGGACTCCGTCTACGTCGGCAGCTTGCGCGACTTCGAGGAGATGAACAAGGCGATCGAACGCTGGCAGCTGCGCCCCGTGATCGACCGCGTCTTCCCCTTTGAAGAGGCTCCGGAGGCTTACCGGTACCTCGAGAGCGGCAGGCACTTCGGCAAGGTCGTGATCAGGCTGTTGGGCTAGGTTCTGCCTGTGTCAGTGTACACCACCTCACCGTCGTGCCATATGGGGTCCGACTCCAGCACGGATCTCAGCATCTGGTACTCCTCGTCCTGCTCGGGGCTGTCGGCATTGCGTATATAGGACTCCCTGTCCGTAAATAGGGCCACCAACCAGTATTCATTGGGATCGGCGTCGGAGCGCAGGACACAGGACATTAGGTGTCCCGGTATGTCTCTGTGCCTCATCCTCTGCCCTTCCATAAGCGCCTCCAGCGTCCCCTCCATGCCCGCCCGCACCCGCAGCTGGGCTATAGTGCCGTACATATGTCTCCTCCTCGGTTGTACGCCCGACCCTCACAGCATACACCCTGGCCGCACCGCTAGGGTGGACCAGGGGTATAGGGAGGGTTGAGAAAAAGTGGGGTGATTAGCTGTGTTCGTACACGGGCTCGGAAGGTTCCTTCCGCGTGGCGCGCAGGGAGGCCACCACCGATACCCCCACCAGGAGAGCTATCACCGCCAGAGAGATCCAGATAGGCACCTTGTAGATATCGCTCAGGAGCATCTTAGCGCCGACGAACACCAGGATGCCCGCTAGGCCGTACTTCAGGTACACGAACCGATGCATCATCCCCGCGAGGAGGAAGTAGAGTGCCCTCAGACCCAGGATAGCGAAGGCGTTGGAGGTGAACACCAGGAATGGCTCGCGAGTGACCGCGAAGATCGCCGGGATGGAATCGATCGCGAAGATGACATCGGTGGTCTCCACTGCTATCAGGACTGCCAGCAGCGGCGTGGCCCACAACCTGCCGCCCTCGCGGATGAAGAACTTCTGACCCCTGTACTCTGGCAGCATAGGTATGAGGCGCCTGACCAGCCTTAGGATAGGGTTCCGCTCGGGGTGTACCTCCTCATGCCTTCTGGTAGCCATCCTCACACCCGTGACCACCAGCAGTGCACCGAACACGTAGATTATCCAGTGGAAAGCCTCCAGCAGGGCGGCTCCCGCGGCGATGAACGCAGCGCGCATGAGGATGGCGCCCACCACTCCCCAGAACAGCACCCTGTGCTGGTAGGCAGCCGGCACCGCAAAGTAGGAGAATATCAGCGCGAACACGAAGACGTTGTCCACCGACAAGCTCTTTTCTATGAGGTAGCCTGCCAGGTACTCTCCCGCGGCAGTGGGGCCAAACCACAGCCAGATGAGCCCTCCGAAGGCCAGCCCCATCGCCACCCAGATCGCGCTCCATGTCGCGGCCTCCCGCATGGATACTACGTGCGCCTCCCGGTGGAACACAAAGAGGTCGAGCAAGAGGAAGAAAGCTATGACGCCCAGAAATACGGCCCAGATCCAAAGGTCAACAGACATAACAAAACCTCCAGCTAGTTTCTAGCTGAAGGTCTCTCTTGGCTCATCCAGCCGGCGACACCGGGCCTTGCGGCCGTACTGACGATGGCACCTGACTAAGATACTCCCCCTCAGTCGGTCAAAGTCTACCATTTCAATGGACAAATGTCAACCCTTGAGCACTCGGGCCCCTGGCCTCACCTGCCGGTCGCTGAGAAGTGC
>Ga0068682_100852_pt1 | contig 11570 bp, 8 predicted proteins | sample CeladaPassaB1F01_FD_62238 | JGI IMG/M metagenome (GOLD analysis project Ga0068682, IMG submission 62238) | Cellulose-adapted microbial communities from the Joint BioEnergy Institute, USA - Passage B1F01 | ecosystem: Engineered > Bioreactor > Continuous culture > Unclassified | place: USA, Joint... | reverse complement strand
CACGCTCCACCAGCTCCTGCCGGAGGAGCTGGCGAACTGGCGCGAGCGCTTCTTCGTGACGCACTTCTTCAATCCACCGCGTGCTCTCCTCCTCTGCGAGGTGACTGCCTTCCCGGAAGGCGAGACGGAGCGCTTCCACGGTTTCGTCCGCTTCCTCGAACAGCGGCTGGGACGCCGGGTTCTTCTGGTGCGCGACACGCCGGGATTCGTGGCGAACCGCTTCGGGATCTACGCGCTCGTCCATGCCGTCCGGCTGACCGGAGAGCTGGGCCTGGCACCGGAGGACGTGGACGCGCTGACCGGTCCGCTGCTGGGCCGACCGCGCTCGGCGACCTTCCGCACGATCGACCTCACCGGACTCGATATCCTGGTCCTGGGGACACGGAGCCTGCAGGAATCGACCGGTGACGATTACGCGGTACCGGACTGGATCCTCGATCTCTATCAGGCGAACCGGCTCGGCGACAAGACGGGAGGCGGGATCTTCCGCCGCGAGGGCGACCAGCAGCTGACCTACGATCCGATCCAGCGGGCCGACCGGCCCTCCCGGCCGCCGGCGATTCCGGGGCTGGAGGAGCTGCTGCGCCAGCCGTTCCCGCAGCGCCTGCTCGGTGCACTCGAACTCCCATCCCCCTACGGCGACTACGTCCGGCAACTGTTGGGTCGGACGTTCGGCTACGTCCTGCTGCGGACGAAAGACGCCGCACGCGATATTGCGAGCGTCGACCGGGCGCTGGAGTGGGGGTTCGGCTGGGCAGCCGGGCCGTACGCGCAGATGCAGTTCCTCGGCATCCCGCGGGTTCGGCAACTGGTCGCCGAGGCCGGTCTGCCAGCGGATGGGCTCCTCGACCTCGCCGAGCGTCGTGGCGGTTTCTTCGTCGACGGTCACGTCCTGGACCCAGCGACCGGCGAACTGGTGCCGGCGGAGCAACTCCCCTCGACGCGGCGGACGCAGCAGATCCGGACGCGCGAAGCGCTGGACCGCGAGGGGCTGCGCGAACTCGGCGACGGCGTGGTAGCGGTGCGGGTCCGCTCACTCACCTCGCTCGCCGAGACGTTGGAACGTGCCCTGGCTCGGTGGCCGAGCGCTGTGGTTCTCGTCCCTGCCTTCGAGGGGCTGGGTTACCCGTACGGGGAGTTGCTCGAGCTGGCTGAGGCCGGCAACTGGCCGGAACTGGAAGCACGCCTGGAGCAGCTCCAGCAGACGCTGCAGACCCTCTCGGAGCTGCCCATACCGGTCGTCACCGCACTCGACGGCGAGGCACGCGGAGCTGCGACGACACTCGCGCTCTGGAGCGACGCGACCGTCGCCTATCTGACGGCAGCGACCGGCTATCCGGGTGCGACGGCCGGACTCTTGCCGCTGGGAGCCGCCACTGCACTGCGGTTGCGCAGCGAGGTACGCGAGCACACGCTCGCGGCACCGCTCCGCGCCGAACTGAGTACCGCACGCGCCCTCACTGCGCTCCTCGCTGCCGAACGGGTCGACTCGGCCGCCCGGGCTGGTGCCCTGGGGCTCCTCGGTGACCGCTGGCTGGTAACGGTCGATCGCGACGGGCTACTCGAGGGAGCAGCCGGACTGGCACGAGCACTGGCACGCAGCGTGCCAGCTCGCCCCTTCGCGCTCGGCGAACCGCTCGCTGAGGCAGGCGAGACGCTCGCAGCTGGGCCGAAGCTGGCCGAGCTGGAGCCGGCAGCCCGGCTGGTTATCGAGGCCGTTGCGCGCGCCCTGCGGCGTGCCGGGAACCTGGACGAGCTCCTGGCAGCCGAGCGCACTGCCGTCCTCGAGGTACTGCAGCAAGCGGATCTGCGCAGCCAGGCCAGCGCGACGCTCCAGGCGCTCACGGCGCCGCGCCGCTGAGGTGAGGGAAAAGGGGAGCGAGAATGGAACGGATCGTCAAGGAACGCCAGGACGGGGTGTTGCTGCTCCGGTTGAACCGGCCGGAGAAGCTCAACGCGATCGACGCGCAGATGATGCAGGAACTGTGCACCGCGCTCGAGGAGGCACGAGTCGACGACGCGGTGCGCGTCGTCGTCCTCACCGGGAACGAGCGGGCTTTTTCGGCCGGAGCCGATATCGACGGCTTCGCCAACGTGACCGTCGAGGAGTTGGCGACCAGCCGCTCCGACCTTCCCCAGTGGGACACGATCCGGCGCTTTCCGAAGCCGCTCATCGCGGCTGTTTCCGGGATCGTGTTCGGTGGCGGGCTGGAACTGACGCTGGCTTGCGACATCATCGTCGCGGCGCAGACGGCACGGTTCGCGGCGCCGGAGATCCGGATCGGACTCATTCCCGGCGCCGGTGGAACGCAGCTCCTGGCCCGGCGGTTCGGCAAGTACCGGGCGATGGAACTGGTGCTGACGGGCCGCGAGTTTTCCGCCGAAGAGGCCGAGCGGTTGGGACTGGTCAATATCGTCACGCCGCCGGAGGAATATCTCGACCGGGCGCTCGAACTGGCGCGACAGATCGCGCAGCACTCGCCCGCAGCAGTGCGAGCGGCCAAGGCAGCGATCGTGCACGGCCTGGAGATGCCGCTCGACGCGGCGCTGCGGTTCGAGCGCGAGTTGTTCCTGCGCGTCTTCACGACGCCGGAGGCGCAAGGCGCGATCCAGGCGTTCCTCGAGCGCCGGCGTGCCAAGCAGCAGAGCAGTTGAACACTCCCCACAGATACCGCGCGACGCGGGAGAGGGAAGGGATGGGCACCGACCGGGCCACCATGCGGTGGCCCGGTCGGCGTTCGCGCGGCAGCGTGGTCGAGAAGAGACCGACTCAGAAGCGTTCGACGTACCAGGTGAACCGGTCGAGCGCGAAGCGACCATCGATCTCGATCCGTGGCTCGGCCCAGCGTCGCTCGCGCGTCCAGCGTGTCCCACCCCAGGCCGCCATCGCTCCGTGATAGCCCGTCAGAGCGACGATCGCAGCGACCCGGCTGTCCCATTCCCCACCCGGATAGGCGAAGAAACGCACCGGCTCACCGAGCCACTCCTCGAGCTGCTGGCGGCTGGCGAGCGCTTCCCAGCGAACCGCGCCGTCGTCGAGCCGGGTGAGCGCACGGTGCGTCACGGAGTGCGAGCCGATTTCGTGCCCCATGGTGCGGAGCTCGCGTAGCTCCGCTGGGCCGAGCGCACTCCGGCCGGGGACGACGAAAAAGGTCGCCGTCATGTTGCGTACGGCGAGCGCTCGAGCAGCGGTGAGCTGGGAACGTGTGCCATCGTCGAACGTGATGACGATTGCCCGTTCGGGGAACGGACCATCAGCGAGCAACGCTTCGAAGGCCTGCTCGAGCGAGATCGTGACGTAGCCGTTGGCGAGGAGCCAGTCCAGCTGTTGCTCGAGTCGCCAGAGCGGGATGCGGTAGCGGGCAGCCGGCTCGCCGATGTCGTGGTACATGAGCACTGGCAAACGGAACGCTCGCGGGAAGAGGGCCGGATCGTAGTCCGGTACACCGTCCTGCCGGGGAACCGGAGTCGTATCGATGCCGTCACGCTGTGCGAGATCGGCACCCAGGCGGCCGAGCTGGACTTCCCAGAGCGTACCGAGTGCCTCGGGATGCCACTCGAAGCGGGCTCGTTCGAAGTACTGGACCGTCAGGGTCTGCCCGGTCACCGGGTCGACCTCGCTGAACTCTTCGGATATCGGGTAGCCGAAGACCGGCAGTCCACCGTTCCGCAACCAGAAACGAAGGAAGCCATACGAGAGAAGATGGCCTGTCTCGGGGCAGAAGCGGCGGAGCGGCGTCTCGGGTGGCGGTGTTTGGAGTGAGAGCGGTGCGAACGCCGGGTCGGTCCGACCAGCAGTCAGGAGTGCAGCGATACGGGTGAGCTGGACCGGACAGTCAGCATGTCCCCAGCAGCCCGGTGGCGCTTCCATCCGAGCACGCTCGAAGTACTGGACGAGCAGTCCCTCGCGCTCGTGCGCCTCGCTGAGCGGGTAGCCGAAGATGCGGAGCCCACCGTGGTTGCGCCAAAAGGAGAGAAACGGCTCGGCGAGATGGTGGCCCGTCGCCGGAAAATACACGATCGACGGTGCCGCCTGAGCGCTCGCTGCTTCGAGCGGTCGAGCGGCGAGCGAGACGAAGAGGCCGAGCATCGTCAGGCCGACCAGCCACCGCACCGCGGCGTCTCCCTCCTTCGAGTCCTCATGACGAGGTCGGCGACCCCAAGGAAGCGACCCACTGTTTCTAACGGACGAGGCGCGTCGGCAGTTTCGGCTCGACCGCATGTTCTTTTGCCGGACCTGGCGGGGCGGCTGGGTCAGGTATGCCTGACCCGAGCGGGTCACGCAGGCCTGACCCCTACAGGCATGACGGTGGTCGAGAGGGACCGGTCGGCGATGGGCAGGTGACCGTCGGCGACCGGCCACGCCTGTTTCCCGTGGAGGGACGCGGTGTGCCGCGTCCACGGGGATACCCCTCACCCCGGCTCGCTGGCGCGGCACCCCGTCCACGTTTTCTCCGTAGGGGCGACGCGTGCGTCGCCCGAATTGCCGTGTAGCGGTGCGACGTGCCGCGCTCGTCCGCGCCGCGAGGCACGGAAAGACACCGATCGATGATCGCCGCGTCGGACTGAACACCCCTCAACCCCGCTGCTACCGCGGCCCCCTGCCCGTTCCCCCTGTAGGGGCGACGCGTGCGTCGCCCGGCCGCGTCGAGAGGCGCGGCAATCGGCCGTCCGGATCTCCGCACGCGGTGGAACACCCCTCACCCCCGCCGCTATCGCGGCCCCCCCACCGTGCGGGAGAGGGTGCCCGGGGGCTCGATCGCCTGCGCCGCTCGTCCACGCAGGATTGTGTGGGAACGTGGCCCGGTTTTCCGGGCCTGATGGCCCGGCTGGGTCACGCACGCGTGACCCCTACACGGACGATGGTGGTCGATCGGGTACCGGTGGGCGATGAGGCAGACCACCGTCGGCAACCCACCGCACCCGCGTAGGGGCGACGCGTGCGTCGCCCGTGGGACACCCCTCAGCCTTGCCGCGCTCCACTCGGCACCCCGCCCACGTTCTCCCTGTAGGGGCGCGGCGTGCCGCGCCCGTGGGACACCCCTCACCCCCGGCTCGCTCCGCTCGCCACCCCCTCTCCCGCACGGCGCGGGAGAGGGGGCCGGGGGATGAGGGGGCCACACGCCCGCCTTGTCAACCTCCGTGGGATTGTGTGGGTACGTGACCCGGTTTTCCGGACCTTTCGGGCTGCAGGTCAGGCACGCGTGACCCGTACGGGTCGGGCGTGCACGACCCGTACGGGCGCGCGGTGGTCGGTGCGGGCCGGTGGACGATGAGCAGACTACCGCCCCGAACCCGTCCACCCTGTAGGGGCGAGGCGTGCCTCGCCCGTCCGCGCCGGAAGGCGCGGGTACGTGGTTCGTTCCCGGGCCTGACGGCCCGGCTGGGTCAGGCACGCCTGACCCCTACAGGGACGACGGTGGTCGAGAGGGGCCGGTGGGTGACCGGCAGGTGGCCGTTGGGAGACCATGACGCGGATTTTTCCCTAGGGGCGACGCGTGCGCCGCCCATGCGCACCGGAAGGCACGGGTATCCACCCGCAGTTCGGTTCCCGGCCGTCTCGGGCCGGACGGGTCACGCGTGCGTGGCCCCTACAGGGGCGGCCGTGGGAAAGGGAGCCGGAGGGCTTCAGGTCTGCGTCGCCCGGTGGACACTGTGTTCCGCACCTCGCTAGCCGAGACCGTTCAGGAGTTCCGCCCGGGGGAACTGGCCGTGCTGCAGTGGCCGGCGTACCTGACGCGCGGCGAGCTGGGCCAGTCCGGCGCGGCACAGTACGAGACCAGCCTGCCCGTGCTGCTGCCACATCGCCGCCGTCACCGGCGAGAACCCGTGCGCGAGCAGCGACGCGTTGCGGTGCTTCGTCCAGTCGAGGAGCCGGCCACGCTCGGCACGGAGCCAATCGGCGAGCGGCTCTGCTGGCAGGTCGGCCAGAAGATCCCAAGCCTGGACGAGCGCAAGACGCACCGCCCCGTTCCCACGATCGCGTGCTGCCAGCTGGGCACGCCGCTCTTCAGGAACTCGGGCGAGATCGACGTCAGCGGTATCGATACGGTGCCCCAGCCAGAGGCGCAACTGGACGAGCAGCTCGAGCGCACGATACACCCGTGCCATGGCGTCGTCATATCGCGCCTGGGCAGCCCGACGCTCGGCGTTGTAGAGCACGTCCTCGACCGCGACGTAGGGGTCGCGCAGCCGGTCGAGCGCAGCCAGACGCGGCTGGTCGGTCGGTGGTTGCTCGACCAGCGAGAAGGCAGCGACCACCCCCTGGAGCTGCTCGAGCACCGCGAGCTGCCGGTGCCAGTCGCGGCGGTACAGCTCGAACAGCCGGATCGCCGCTGGCAGCTCGTAGCGGTCCCAGGCGTCGAAAGCCCGGCAGAGGTTGCGTGCTCGCTCGAGCTGGCTCCGCAGTGTGGGTGAGAGCTCGCGCCGCATCGCTTCGTCGAGCGTCGCGGCTGCCTCGGCGTAGTCGTAGCGCTCGAGGGCGCTCCGGGCGAGGCCGAGGAAGCGGCGCGCCCGCACGTCGTGGACGCCGGAGACCGGTGCGAAGCTTTCCGTGCCCGGAATGACGGTGGCCTGGCGACCGCGCGCTCCGCGCACCAGCCGGAGTTGCACCTCGGGCGCACCCTCGCTGTCCAGCGCAGCGAGGACGAGCGCCGCGCTCATCGACTTGGTCCCAGCGGTGTAGTCGGCCAGGAGTTCGGCACCCGGGAAGCGCTGGCGGAGGTCAGCGAACCGGGCAACGAGCGCCTCGTAGCAGCGGACGAGGTCGTCAGGATCGGGAAGCGCGAGCACCTCGTACTGCTCGGGCGCGAGGCCAGCCAGTGTCGCGTACTGGTCGACGAAGTCGAGACTACCGGTCTGGGTGTCGCCCGGCTGGGAGCAGACGAAGACGACGTAATCCGGCCGCGCTTCGCGCAACGCGAACGCCTCCGGACGCTCGGCCGGGTCGCCGTCGAGCGGCTTGCCGACGTTGAGGACGAGGACGCGACGCACCGGCTGGCTCATCGCTCACTTCCGCTCCGGAATACACCATACCCACTGGTCGTCTTGGCCCCGAAACCGAGCTGGGCCAGTCCCCTCCGCAACCATTCCGTTGCCAGCGCACGCAGGCGACCATCGGGATCGCTGGCTCCCTGGCGGAGCCCGATGGCGATCCGGTAGCGCGTACCCGGCGCGACGGCGAGAAAGGTGATCGGGTTCGGGTTCTGCCAGGGGGTCGGTGGCTCCTTCCCACTGTAATAGTCCGGGTAGTGGGGTGTCATCACGTCGAGTTCCAGGCGCCAGCCCGGCTCAGGGTAGGCATCGAAGAAGACTAGCGCACCGGCCTGACCGACGTCGTGCGCTTCTCCCGACCTGGGCACGCGGCCGAAGACGGCGAGGAAGTCGGGATCCGACTCGTCGCGTCGCTCGACGAGGTGCGCGTAGGCACGCGCGACACCCTTGAGGCCGCTCCCCGGCAGCACGGGAAAGCCGAGCCGGTCGAAGCGGAAGCCGATCTCGAGCGGACCGTGCGCACCGAGACCGGTAACCAGGCGGGACTCGAGCTCGACGGAAAACGGCTGCGCTCCCGCCGCACGCACCGTTGCCTCCCAGCGCGCCAGGATCTGCTCGGCGAGCGCGCTCGCGGCGAGCCGCTCGGCTGATTCGATCACCTCGCGCAGGAAGTCGCGGCGCGGTGTCGCGTCGGTACGGTCGCCGAACACCGCATCTTCTGGAGCGAAGCGGTCGAAGAGGAGCGCCGGGTTCGTCACCTGGGCTCGTGCCCGGGTCCACAATGTCCGCGTGGCAGATGGAAGGAGCGGGTGCGATCGGCCACGCTCCTCACTGGGACGTGCCGCTGACCGATCACGCTCGCGCGGTGGGCCGGATCGTCCATCCCCAGGCGGTTGTCCAGCACCGCGGTGGGGTGGGCGACCGTTCCCGCGCGGCTGGTCGGGTCGTGGTCGCTCGCGCATCGGCTCACTCCTTCACCAGTTCGGCTTCAGCGAACCGCTTGAGCCAGGTGAGGAAGGCGAGCGCTTCCAGCGTGGCGCGCCGGTACTCGGCGACGCTGGCCTGGCGGACGATCCATTCGCGGAGGTCGTCGCGTGATTCGCCGAGCACCCGTTGACTCACCCACCGGGAAAGGTCGCGAGCAAGCTGGAGGTGCTCGTTGACCTCGTTCTGTTTCTTCGACATGAGGAACGCCAGCGTCTGGCCGAGGCCGTGCATCTGGACGAGCGAGGCGGTCTCGCGAACGAGCTGGCCATATTCCGACGCGAAGCTCGTTCCCTTGACCGCAGCGACGCATTCCCAGGCGCGCGCTGCACGCTCCTGCTCGAGCGTGCGCTGCCGTGTCGTACGCTGTGCCGGCTGGCTCATCGCTCACTCTCCCTTCACACCCGTGCGACGCGCAGGACGACGGCACCGCGGCCGGTCGTCTCGTCACCGCCAAGGCGGACACGACGCCCGTCGAGCTTGCTCGTCAACCAGCCGAGGAGCGAACGGCCGTCCTCGTTCACCTTGTCGTAGCGCGAGCGGGTCGCCGCCAGGAGACCGACCAGGAGCGTTTCGGCCGGCAGGGCTTCGGTCGTCCAGAGAGCACCCCGCTCGACCGTCTTGGTCGTGTCGTCGAGCCGGACGTGTGCCTCGATCTCCGTCCCGTAGAGGACGAAGTCGCGGAAGTCGTCGTCGGCTAGGACACAGAGATGCCGTGCCAGGTTGTCCCGCCACCAGGCATATTCCGGCGTCTGGGGCAGGGCATGCGCTGCCAACCACTCCGCGAACGCCGAGACGAGACCGGCCAGTTCACCGGCTAGCGTGAAGCTGTACTCCTCGAGGACGACCCCGAGTTGCTGACCGGCTTGGATGAGGAGCGTACTCTCGTTCGCGACCGCGCACTGGCCCGGCTGGAGACCAGCGAAGCGGGTAGGATCGACTGGCCCCTCGATCCCAGCCAGCTTGGCCAGGCGACCGAGCCGGGCCAGCACGGCTGGGCTGGTCGTCCAGGCGAAGACGCCAGCCAGCGAGCGGACGGGGAAGAGGACGACCTGGAGGTCGGTTACCTGGAGCGCACCAGCGTGACTCGAAGCCTCCTCGGGGCGATCTGGCCCGAAGAGCGCGCGATGACGCTCGGCATCGGCGCCGTTGGCTTGGGTCGTGGCCCGGAGCACGCCCTTGACGCTGGACGCCTGGACGATCGGGAAACCGGTAATCCGCTCGCGCTGGATGGGCAGGTCGACCGTGCCGACTGCCCGGCCGGTACCAGCGTGCACCGGTGTTTCGCAGTAGGCGAAGAGCAAGGCACTCGCTTCGGCCATCTCACCATCCTCCGATCAGCACTGTCCCGAAACCGATCTCGGCACCCCAGTCGCTCACCGTCGGCCAGGGAAGGTCGCTGGTGCGGCGAAGCCGGGCCTCGCCACGGGCGACGAAGTAGTAGACGCTCCCAGCCGGCACGGCGCGGCGAGCCGGCCGCTCGCGACCGCGCGCGAGATCGAAGCCACCGACCGTGTCATGACGGTCGAGTGCGGCAGCCACGAGCTCGACAGAACCCTCGAAGAACGCACGCCAATCGCGCGGCAGCCAGCCGCGCTCGAAGACAGCGGGGGTCAGGAAGGCGAGGACGAACCGCTCGGGTAGTGGTTCGGGAACCGGCGGCAAGTCGAGCGCCGGAAGCGCCTCGAAACGTGCCGAGCGCCGCTCTCCACCGAGCGCCAGGACGCCGGTTTCCTCCGGCCAGTCGAGGCCGGTGAAGGAGACGAGCAGACCGACGCCCGGATACGGGCGGACGTAGCGGGCCTCGTAGTAGAGCCCCTCGCGCGTGGTGCGGCGCGACGAATCCTGGGCGATGCCGATGCGCACCTCCTCCGTCCAGAGTTCCTCCGGTGGGACGCCGGGAACCGTCTCACCACGGCAGTAGGCAGCGAAATCGGCCAGGCGCAGCCACAGCGGCTGGCTCGCCTTCTCGGACACTGGCTCGACTGCGTGCCACAGTGGGAAGAGCGCGGCGGTCGGCGCTGGCACGCGCAGCCAGTCCGGTGGTTTCTCGGGCGCCGGGAGGCGTCGCAGCTGGCGACCGAGATAGGCTGCATCGGCCGGCGGGGGGAGCAACACCTCGACCTGGCCGGATTCGGTCCGGCGTGCGACGAGCGGCCCGACCAGGCGCAGCGGGCCCCAGTCGTCCGGTCCACCGACCACCTCCGTGACAGCAGCGTGGTCCCAGGCCGGAACGCGAGAGTGGACCATGAGGTGGTAGGCGCGCAACGCTCCCTGCACCACCAGCGGACTGGGTGGGAAGCGGCTGGCAGCGCGGAACTGCTCACCCGCCGTGAAGGGGCGGCCGTCGCGGAACAGCCAGACGTCGAGCGGCTCCAGGAACAACGTCTTCACTCGCCACCTCCTCTCGCCAGGAACCGCGCCAGCGCGAGCCAGTCGGCCAGTTGCGCTGGTCCAGGCGGCACCCGCTCGCTCTCCGCTGGCTGCGCGGCACCCGCCAAGCTGGTCCGGAGCTGGTCATAGCTGATCGCGAAGCGATACAGTCGCTCGATGAGCTGCTCGCGTTCCGCGCTGGTCCCGTTCGGCCACTCCCCTTGCCGCTTCACCGCCCGGACGAGGACGGCACGGAAGGCCGCATCGGCCTGCGGAAAGGCCCGAGCGAGCTGGCGTAGGTCGGTCGGCAGGCGGCCGGAAAGGCTTCCCGCGCCGTCGCGGCGGAAACGGTCGACGAGGTCAGCCAGGTCCAGCGCCGTGAGCTGGTCGGTGCGGGCCACGACGCGCACGATCTCGCCGCCGCGCGGCTGGAGTTCGACGGCGACAGCGTTCTTGCCGGGCAACCGCTTGGCACGCTTTTCGGCCTCGCGCGCGCTCTGGAGGAGATCGCCGAGCGGTTCCAACCAGTGGCCGATCGCGATCCCGGCCGAGGCGGAGCGTCCGTCCGTCTCCTTGGCGAACGCTACAGCGAGCGCCAGAGCGAGCGGGACCACCTGCTCGGCCGGCACCAGCGCCACGACATCGTCCCCTCCCTGGTAGACAAAGACCGTATCTGGTGCCGCTTGCCTACCGGCCTCCTTGGCTTTGCCCGCGAAACGGGCGAGCTTGCGGCTCACCTCGCGGTGCGCCTCGACGCCACCGTCGCCGAGCGCACTGGTCAGCCACTGCCCCATCGAGTCGCCGTCGAGTACCAGCACCGCGACATAGCGCGATGGGCGCTGGCCGACGGCGCGGTACAGCGCAGCGAGGCGATCGCGCGCGACGCGGAGCGGCGAATCGACCTGGCTGCGTTGTCGCTCTGCCTGCTGCGGATCGAGACCGAGTTCCTCCACCAGCGCTGGCCACTCGAGGGTCGACTCGTAGAGAAAGGCACCGTCGTACGGGAAGCCTTCGACGCCGAGACCGGTCCGGCGATATCGCTCCAACCGCTCGCCGAACGCTGTCACTAGGAGCTCGAAGGCATCGCGGTAGGACTCGAGCGCCGGCAGTGCTCGTTCGGCCGCCAGGCGAGCGAAGGGCCGAGCAGCGATGGTCGGGACCGACGGATACGCGTCCTTACCGTCACCAAAACGCGCGAAACGCTTCACCGCGCTGATCGC
>Ga0068682_100837_pt1 | contig 11793 bp, 12 predicted proteins | sample CeladaPassaB1F01_FD_62238 | JGI IMG/M metagenome (GOLD analysis project Ga0068682, IMG submission 62238) | Cellulose-adapted microbial communities from the Joint BioEnergy Institute, USA - Passage B1F01 | ecosystem: Engineered > Bioreactor > Continuous culture > Unclassified | place: USA, Joint... | reverse complement strand
CGGGCGGAAGGACCGCCGGTCTTCTCTGCTCGATCACTTTCTCTCCTTTCCGCCGGCGCCTTTCGCCGGCTCCCTCTCCCCTCTCGCAAGGAACGCGTCGAAGAGCCTGAACGCGGCGGCCCTCGCCGCCTCCCGCCGCCCGGGCGGCGCCTCGAGCAGCGCCCGCCAGTCCTCGACGCCGAGCCTCGCCAGCCGCTCCGCGTCGGCCCTCGCCCACTCCGAGACGATCTCCACGGTGCTCTCCGGGTGGAACTGCACGCCGAGGTGCGGCCCGTACCGGAACGCCTGCACCGCGTCCGGGGTGCGCGCCAGCTCGACGGCCCCGGGCGGCGTGGTGAAGCGCTCGTAGTGCCACTCCAGCCACGGGCCGGGCGGGACGGCCTCCGGGTCGTCGGTCTCGATCTCGCGCCAGCCCAGCTCAGGCACCGGCGCGCGCTCCACCCTCCCCCCGAGCACCGCCGAGAGGGCCTCGCCCCCGAAGCAGAGCCCCAGGACCGGCACCCCCTCCTCCACCGCCCGCTCGATGAGCCTGAGCTCCTCGGCGACGGCGGGCTCGTGGGTGTCGTTCGGCCCGTACGGGGAGCCGAGCGAGGCCACGAACCGGTAGCGCAAAGGGTCCGGCGCGGGGGCCCCGTCCCACGACGGCACGACCTCGAACGGGATGCCCCGCTCGCGCAGCCAAGCGGCCAGGAGCCCCGGCGGGGTCATCCTCTCGTGCTGCCGGACGAGCGCGGGCCGCCCGTCCCTCACCGCGCCTCCCCCGCCGCCAGCCGCTCGGCCTCGTCCTCGGGGACGGCGAGCGCGACGTGCAGCGTGCTGGCCGAGACCTCGGGCCGCTCGCCGGGGCCGGAGAGGTCCACCTCCCACTCCTCGACGGTGTTGGAGAGCCGGCCTATGCCCTCTATCTCGACCTCCACCACGTCGCCGGGCCGCATGGGCCGGGAGTTGGCCGGCGTACCGGTGAGCACCACGTCGCCGGGCTCGAGCGTGATGAGGCGACACAGGTCGGCGAGCTGGTAGGCTACGCCGAAGAGCAGGTCTTCCGCCCCGCCCTCCTGCACGACCTCGCCGTTGAGGTAGGTGCGCAGCGCGAAGTCCTCGGGGTCGAACCGCGAGGCGGGCACCACCTCGGGCCCGAGCGGCAGAAAGCCGTCCTGACCCTTAACCCGCAGCATCGACCCGCGGTCGGCGTGCCGGAAGTCGTGCAGCCCCACGTCGTTGGCGCAGGTGTAGCCGGCGACGCAGGAGAGCGCCTCCTCCACCCCCACGCCCTTCATCCGGCGCCCGACGATGACCGCGAGCTCCCCCTCGTAGTTGAGAAAGCGCGTCCCCGCCGGCCGCCGCACCACCCCCCGGTGCCCGTTGAGCGCCGTCGGCGGCTTGAGGAAGTACGAGGGCTCGGGCGGTACGCGCGCCCCGTACTCCTCGACCCGGCTCCGGTAGGTGAGGTGCACCGCGATGATCTTCGTCGGTTCCGCCGGCGCGAGATACCGCGCCCCCGCCTCCGGGATGCGCTCCCCGCTCTCCAGCAGGATCTCCTCCCCCTCCCTCCGGCCCCACCTGGACTCCCCGCCGTGCAACACCCTCACCCCGTACCCGGCCTCTATCGCCTCTGTAAAGCCCATGTCGCTCACCCCAAGCAATCCTTCGGTCTCTCTGGAATGGATACATTATCCAAATTCCGGTGGCGCGTCAAGGCCCCGCCGCGTTCATTGAATAATGTATCCACACGGCGTATTATCGGCCTATGGATGCCGTCTCGCGCGGGCCGAAGGGGAGCGACCCGATCCGGGTGGACTCCGTGGTGGATCTTGCGTACCGCAGGATCCGGGACCTCGTCTTGAGCGGGGAGCTCGCGCCGGGGGCGCGGCTCGGGCAGGTGGAGCTTGCGGAGCGGTTCGGGATCTCGCGCACCCCCGTGCGGGAGGCGCTGCGGCGGCTAGCGGGCGAGGGGCTCGTGGACCAGATCTCAAACCGCGGCTTCCGGGTCGCCGACCTCGGCCTCGACGCCGTGCTGCGGCGCCTGGAGGTGCGGGCCATCCTCGAGCCCGGCATCGCGGGGCTCGCCGCGGAGCGGCGGAGCGGGCGCGACCTGGAGGCCATGCGGGCGGCCATCGAGCGCGAGGAGCGGGCCTCAAGCGGCATCGAGGCGCACGACGCCAGCCGCGACTTTCACCTCGCGCTCGCGCGCGCCACCGGCAACGAGGAGCTCGTGCGGGTGCTCGAGTCGCTGTGGCTCGTCGAGGTCGGGAGGAGGCTGCTCTCCCGCCGGTACGCCGTCTCCGACTGGCAGGCCGAGGACGTCGCCGAGCACCGCGAGATCCTGGCCGCCGTAGACGAGGGGCGCGCCCCGGACGCCGAGCGGCTCATGGCCGAGCACGTCCGCCGGGCGGTCCAGCACTGGGAGCCCGAGCGCCGGGGCGCCCGGGAGACCGGCTGATCCGCCGGGGCTGTACAATAACCCCTGCGGTGAGCGAGAAGACCGAAGAATTCTACGAGCTCGTCGAGCGGGCGCTGGAGGGGCTGCCGCCGGAGCTGGCGTCGCTCCTGGACAACGTCGCCATCGTCGTCGAGGACTGGCCGGACTACTCCACGCCGCTGGCGGGCACCGGGCCGGAGGACACCCTCTACGGCCTCTACGAGGGCGTGCCCCTCACCGAGCGCGGGGCCGGCTACTACGGGATCCTCCCCGACAGGATCACCATCTTCCGCGGCCCGCTGGAGCGGGACTTCCCCCCGGAGGAGCTGGAGGAGCAGGTCAGGATCACCGTGGTGCACGAGATAGCCCACCACTTCGGCATCAGCGACGAGCGGCTGGAGGAGCTGGGCTGGTCGTGAGCGGCCGGGCCACCGTAGACATCAGCCAGCGCATCATGGCCCCCGCGGGGAGCGTCGCCTCCTACCTCTCGGACTTCCGCAACGCCCGCAACTGGATGGTGGGGGTGGAGGAGATCGAAGACCTCGGCGGGGACGCCTACCGGCTGCACCTGGAGAGCCCGGTGGGGAGGCTGCGGCCGGAGGCCCGGATCGTCGAGCGCTCGGGGGGGCGCATCCGCTGGGTGTACACCTCGACGGTGGAGGGCGGGGGCACGGTGGAGGTGAGGCCGGAGGGCGAGGGCTGCTGCACCGTCCGCTACACGGGCAGCTTCGCCCCCGAGGGGGCCGTCCTGCGGCGGGCGGCCCGCCTCGCCGGCATGGAGCGCTTCGCCCGCAGAAACGGGGAGCGCTCGCTGGTGAGGCTCAAGGCGCTGATGGAGGCGGGGAGGTACCGGTGAGCTTCGGGTTTCTGGAGATGTTCATCCTGCTCTTTATAGTTTTCCTCATCCTGGGCCCGAAGCGCATCCCCGGGCTGCTCAGGGCCCTCGGGCGAGGCGTGAGGGACTTCACCGCAGAGTTCAGCCGGGAGAAGCAGGAGAAGGAGCTCCCCGGCGAGAAGAAGCGCGAGGAGCCCTAGAGCCCGAGCAGCACCTTCCCCCCCGGCCCGATGCGGGCGTTCGGGGGCTTCGTCTCCACCCCGGAGAGATCCTCCCCGGCGCTCCTCAGGTACACCCGCGGCTCCTCCACGTCGGGGTTGGGGTTGGCGGCGTAGGTCTGCCAGCTTATCCCCTGCCAGGTGAAGGTGAGCAGCACCGCGGGCTCCCCGCCCTCCTCCAGCTCCACGTGGACCTCCGGCGGCCCCAGGGTGCGGGAGAGGGAGCCGACGGTCCGCAGGTGCCCCGACTCGTTGAAGAGCTCTATCCCGGCGCGCAGGAGGTTGGCGGGCTCCGCGAGCCGCCGCCGCAGCTCCCGCTCCCGCTCCAGCCGCTCCTCGAGCCCCTCTATCTCCTGCCTGAGGCGCTGTATCTCGCTCTCCCGCTCCTCGAGGTCCCGCTCCAGCCCGACCACCCGCCGCAGGGCGTCCTGCAGCGCGCGGTCCTTGCGGGCCACCAGCTCCCCCGCCTCCCGCCGCAGCGACTCCAGCTCCTCCTCCCTGCGGCGGATGACCCCGTCGCGGCGCGAGATCTCCGCCTCCCGCCGCTCCAGCTCGCGCTGCAGCCGCCCGAGCCGGCGCTCGTACCCCTCCCGGTCGCGCCGCCCGTCGCGCAGCCGCTCCTCCAGGGTGCGGATCCTCTCCTTCAGCCGCCCCCGCTCCTCCTCGAGCCGCCGCACCCGCTCCTCCCCCGCCTCGCGAGAGGCCCGCGCCTCGTCCGCCGCCAGCCGCAGGGCGGCGAGCTCCTCGTGCAGCTCGCGCAGGCGCACCTCCCGCATCCTCAGCCGGGCGCCGAGCTCCTCCGGGCCGCCCCGCTCGCCGTTCTCCCCCGCCGGCATCTACCCCTCCCTCTCTCGGGCGCGCGGAGGCTCGGGGGGCGGGGTTCCGCCCCGCGCCCCGGACGCCGCGGTTGTCCTGGCGCGTGCCACCCTCGAGGCCCTCCTCCGCCGCTCTCGCCTCCAGCCCCGCATATTACACCCCGGGGAGGGCCTCTCTGCTATCCTTTCCCCCCGGGATGAGGCTGCTGATGACCCACGGGTACATGTTCTCGGGCTCCGGGAGCAACGTCTACGTCCAGAACCTCTGCCGGGCGCTCGTGCGGGAGGGACACGAGGTGCACCTGCTCTGCCAGGAGCCCCGGCCCCTCGCCTACGACTTCGTCGACGCCCACTTCCTTGCGGACGGCGCGAAGCTGCGCCGGATCGGCGAGCGGAAGACCCCCTACCCCGGACGCTGCGTCGTCTACAACCCCGAGATCGGGAACCTCCTCCCCGTCTACGTCTACGACGAGTACCCCGGCTGGCGCGTCAAGACCTTCCTCGACCTCACGGAGGAGGAGCTGGAGCGCTACGTCGCGCTCAACGCCGGGGCCGTGCGCGCGGTGCTGGAGCGCGCGGGGGCCGAGGCGGCCGTCACCAACCACTCCGTCCCCGGCCCCCTCATCGCCCGGAGGGCCCTGGAGGGCACCGGTGTCTCCTACCTGAGCATCGTGCACGGCAGCTGCCTGCAGTACGTGGCCCGCAGGAGCGGGCGCTACATGGAGCTGGCCCGGGAGGGCCTCTCGGGGGCCCGCAGGATCCTCGCCCTCTCCTCCCACAGCGCGGGCACGGTGGAGGAGGACTTCCCGGAGCTCGCCCCGCGGACCGTCTCCCTGCCGGGAGGGGTGGACACGCAGCTCTTCCGCCCCGAGGCCCTCGATCCGGACGCCCTCTCCGCGCTGCGGGGAGGGGAGGGGCGCGGGCCACAGCAGCGGGAGGCCCTCGCCCGGGCCCTCGGGGAGGCGGGCGGGGCGGAGGAGCTCGCCGCCTCCCTGCGCCGCATAGCCGCCTCCTACGACGCGAGGGTCCACGACCGGGACGCGGGCGAGAGGATCGGGCGCCTGCTCGCCTCGGGCGGCCCGCTCGTCGTCTACGTCGGCAAGCTCATCCACTCCAAGGGCGTCCACAGCCTGCTCCAGGCCTTCGTGCGGGTCCGCCGAGCCACCGGCGCCCGCCTCCTGGTGGTGGGCTTCGGGACCTTCCGGGAGGGCCTGGAGGCCCTCGCGCTGGCCCTCGGCACCGGCGACGGCAGGGCGGTGGAGCTCCTCGCCGGGCTGGGCCGCCTGCTCGAGGGCAAGACGCCCGGGCCGCTGGAGCACTTCGAGCCCTCGGAGGAGCTGCTGCGCGAGGCGGCGGGGCTGCACGAGAGCGTCGAGTTCGTCGGGCCGCTCTACCACGAGGAGCTGGCAAAGCTCCTGCCCGCCGCGGACGCCGGCGCCGTCCCCTCCATCTTCCCCGAGACCTTCGGGCTCGTGGCGGCCGAGCTGGCCGCCAGCGGGGTCGTGCCCTTCGTCGCCGACCACTCGGGGCTGAGGGAGGCGGGGGCCATCGTCGGGCGGGGGCTCCCCTTCGGCCTGCTCGTCGGGATGGACCGCTTCCAGGAGAAGCTGGCGGAGGCCCTCGTCCGCTACCTCTCGCTGCCCGAGGAGGAGCGCCGCCGGTGCCGGAGGGTCGTGCGGGAGAACACCGTCCGGCACCTCGGCTGGGACACGCTGGCCTCGAGGCTCGTCGGGCTCGCCCGGGAGGGCTAGAGCAGGTAGTAGCGGAGCGCCACGTAGGGGGTGGCCACCGCGAGGGAGATCAGGGTCACCGGGACGCCGTAGGCCATGAACCTCAGGAACGAGATCCTCTGGCCCGCCCGCTCGCTCATCCCGGCCACCACCACGTTCGCCGAGGCCCCGATGAGCGTGGCGTTCCCCCCGAAGTCCGCGCCGATGGCCAGCGACCACCACAGCGGCTCCAGCTGCTCGCGCGAGAGGCCCTCCGCCCGCGCCAGCTCCTGGATCACCGGGATCATGGTGGCGGTGAACGGGATGTTGTCTATGACCGCCGAGGCGAAGCCGCTGCCCCACATCACCACCAGCGCCGTGGCCACCGAGGCCCCGTCGGAGACGCCGGTCAGAAGCTCCGCCACCCTCCCCACGAAGCCGGTCACCTCGAGCCCGCCGACCAGCACGAAGAGCCCCACGAAGAAGAGCAGGGTGGGCCACTCCACCTCCCGCAGCACCTCCTCCACGTTCGCGCGGGCGTAGAGCATCAGGCCCGCGGCCCCGAAGAGGGCGATGGTGGCGGCCTCGAGATGCAGCAGCCCGTGCAGGAAGAACGCCGCTATCACCAGCGAGAGCACGATGAGCGACCGGCGCAGGAGCACCGGGTCCCGGATGGCCCCCCGCGCGTCCATCTGCTCTATGGTCTCCCGGGCCCGCTTGTCGCTGCGGAACTCCCCGCGGAACACGAAGTACAGAAACGCCAGCGCCGGGACGAGCGAGAGGACCACCACCGGGGCCATGTTCACCACGAAATCCATGAAAGAGAGGCCCGCGGCGCTCCCGATAAGGATGTTCGGCGGGTCCCCGATGAGCGTGGAGGCCCCCCCGATGTTGGAGGCGAAGACCTGGGTCAGCAGAAAGGGCACCGGCGACATCCCCAGCGCGTCGGCGATCAGGAAGGTCACCGGGACCATGAGGATCACGGTGGTCACGTTGTCCAGGAAGGCCGAGAGGAAAGCCGTGACCAGCGCGAGGATGACGAGGATCCTCCCCGGCCGCGCCCGGCCCCACTGGGCGCTCTTTATCGCCAGGTACTCGAAGATCCCGGTCCTGTCCAGGATCGCCACGATGACCATCATCCCCGCGAGCAGGCCGATGGTGTTCCAGTCTATGAACTCGCTCGCGGCGCGCTCCTGCTCCACCACCCCGAGCGAGACGATGACGGCCGCCCCCAGCAGCGCGGCCACGGTGCGGTTGACGCGCTCGGCCCCGATGAGGGCGAGCACGACAGCAAAGACCGACACGGCGATTATCTCCTGCACCCTGCTACACAGCTTAGCATGCGGCACCCGGGACTCGCCGCAACGGCGGCGCTAGAATGGTTCGTGCAGGGGCAGGCGAGATGGAGGTGCCGCGTGGCGGAGCGAGAGGGGTCCGGCAGGGAGGACTTGAGCCTGAGGGATCTCGTGCGCCCCTCGGCGAGCGTGAGCCCCGACGCCCCCGCCCGCGAGGCCCTCAGGCTGCTGCTTGAGCACAGGGTGCCCGGCCTGCCGGTGGTGGACGGGGAGGGCAGGCCCGTGGGCTTCGTCTCCGACGGCAACCTGCTGGCCTCGGCGCTGCCCAGGTACCTGACGATGATGGAGGACCTCTCCTTCGTCCGGGAGACCGGCGACGAGTGGGTCCACTACCTGGCCGAGGCCGCCGACCGCCCGGTGCGGGAGGTGATGAGCGAGAAGGTGGCCACGGTCGACGCGGACACCAGCGAGCTGGAGGCGGCGCGCGAGATGGTGGTGGAGGGGGTCTCCAGCGTGGTGGTCACGGAGAACGGGCGCATGATCGGGGTGGTGAGCCGGCTGGACCTGTACGCGGCGATCATCGGCCTCAAGCGGGAGTGAGGCCCCGGAGGCACACCGCCGGGGGGAGGGGCTAGGGCGGTGGCCCTCTTCGCCGTCGCGGTCTTCGCGGTGGTGCTCGCGCTGTTCGCGCTCGAGCTCGTGCACCGCACGCCCGCCGTGCTGGGCGGGGCCGCGCTGCTCATCATCGCGGGGGCCATCGCCGAGGAGGAGGCCGTAGAGGCCGTAAACTGGGAGACGCTGGGGCTCTTGGTGGGGATGATGATCCTTGTCGGCATCCTGAAGCACACCGGCCTCTTCACCTACCTCGCCATAAGGAGCGCCCAGCTCGCCCGCGGCAGCCCGGGGCGGGTGCTGGTCTACCTGGGGCTCATCACCGCCCTGCTCTCCGCCTTTCTGGACAACGTCACCACCGTGCTTCTGCTGTTCCCGGTCACGCTCGTCATCGCCCGCATCCTGGACCAGGACCCCCTCCCCTTTCTGCTGGTGGAGGTGCTCTGCTCCAACATCGGCGGCACGGCGACGCTCATCGGCGACCCCCCCAACATCATCATCGGGACGGCCACCGGGCTCTCCTTCAACGCCTTCATCGCGAATCTGGTCCCGCCGGTCGCCGCGACGCTGCTGCTCACGCTGGCCATCCTGTGGGCCGTCTACGGCCGCCGGATGGCGGCCGCCGAGGAGCAGCGCAAGGGCGTGATGGCCCAGGACGCCCGGGCGGCCATCCGGGACGGGAGGCTGCTCGTGCGGGCCGGGCTGGTCACCGCGGCCACCGTGGGGGCCTTCTTCCTGCAGGACCTCACGGGCCTCAGCCCGGCGGTGGTCGCCCTCGCCGGGGCGGCGGTGGCCATGATCGTCTGCGGCACCCGCGTGGAGCGGTGCCTGGAGGAGGTGGAGTGGCCGACCATCCTGTTCTTCGTGGGGCTCTTCGTGATGGTCGGGGCGCTCGAGGCCACCGGGGTGGTCGGGGCCATCGCCGACGCCCTGGCCTCGGCCTCGGACTCGCGGGCGGCGACCGCCGCGCTCATCATCTGGGGCAGCGGGGCGGCCTCGGCGGTCATAGACAACATCCCGTTCACCGCGACCATGGTTCCCGTCATAGAGGAGCTGGGGGCGGCGAAGGGCTACTCCCCGGCCGAGCTCGAGCCGCTGTGGTGGTCGCTCTCGCTGGGGGCCTGCCTGGGCGGGAACGCCACGCTCATCGGGGCCTCGGCCAACCTGGTGGTGGCCGGGATGAGCGAGCGGGAGGGGATAGCGTTCACCTTCTGGCGCTTCACGAAGGTCGGGCTCCCCCTCACGGCGCTGGCCCTGGCCGTCTCCACCGCTTACGTCCTGCTCTTCCAGCTGTAGGCCGCCACGGGAGGGGGCTCAGGTTATACAATTGCCCGGGAGAGCGGGTACGCTACGAGAGGGAGCCATGACACAGCTCATCGACAGCTACCGGCGGAAGATCGACTACCTGCGCATCTCCGTCACCGACCGGTGCAACTTCCGGTGCCAGTACTGCATGCCCGAGGACATAAAGTTCCAGGACAAGAGCCACATCCTCACCCTCGAGGAGATGCTCACCTTCGCCGAGGCGTGCCTCGCCTTGGGCGTCACCAAGGTACGCGTCACCGGCGGGGAGCCGCTCGTGCGGCGGGGGGTCGTGAAGTTCGTCGGCTGGCTCAAGGAGCTCGGCTTCGACGAGGTCACCATGACCACCAACGGCTACCTCCTGAAGGAGAACCTGGAGGGCCTCGTGGAGGCGGGCCTCGACCGCATAAACATCTCGCTCGACACCCTGCAGCCCGAGAAGTTCGCCTTCATAACCCGCCGCAACCACTTCCACAGGGTGTGGGAGGCCATCATGGCGGCGCTGAAGACCCCGCTCTCGCCGGTGAAGATAAACGCGGTCGCCATGCGCGGGATAAACGACGACGAGATCCCGGAGATGGCGAGGCTCACCCTCCGCTACCCGATGCACGTCCGCTTTATAGAGCTGATGCCCTTAAACGGCGACACCGACGGCTCGCGCTTCCGCAAGCTCTTCGTCCCGGGAGAGGAGATCCTCGAGCGGGCGCAGGTGGAGCTCGGCGAGCTTCATCCCGTCGAGAAGGAGGACCCCGCCGCCCCGGCCGACGAGTTCAAGTTCGAGGGCGCGCCGGGGACCTTCGGCGTGATCACGCCGGTCTCCGACCCGTTCTGCGCCCGCTGCAGCCGGCTGCGCCTGACGGCCGACGGCAAGATCCACCCCTGCCTGCTGACGGACCTGGACGTGGACGTGAAGGGCGCGATCCGCTCGGAGGACCCGATCCCGGCGATCCACGAGGTGCTCTGGCACGCGGCCCGCGTGAAGCCCGCCGCGGGGACGGCCCTGCCGGAGCAGTCCCGCCGGCGGACGATGAGCCAGATCGGGGGCTAGCCCCTCAGGCGGAGGCGCTCCTCCGTCGCCCGAGCTCCTCCATGACCTCGAACAGGGCGTCCACGACCCGCGGGTCGAACTGGCTGCCGGAGTTGTGGGCTATCTCCCGCAAGGCCTCCCGCCTGGAGGCCCCGCCGCGGTAGGGGCGGCTGCGGGTCATGGAGTCGAAGGCGTCGGCCACGAAGACTATCCGGGCCAGAAGCGGGATGTCCGCCCCCTGCAGCCCGTCAGGGTAGCCCGCGCCGTCGAAGCGCTCGTGGTGGTGCCTGACGGCGAGCATGGCCTCGGAGAGGGCCCTGACGCGCCGCAGGATCCTGGCGCCGTGCTCGGTGTGGCGCTTGACGGCCTCGTACTCCCGCGGGGAGAGCGCGGAGGGCTTGTTGAGGATGGCGTCGGGGACGCCGAGCTTGCCTATGTCGTGCAGCAGGGCGCCGTAGGTGAGCGCCTCGAGCTCTTGCGGGGAGAGCCCCAGCCTCTCCCCCACCCGGCGCGCGATCCGGGAGACCTCGCGCATGTGCTCCCCGAGCTCCGGGTCCCGCACGCTGGCCGCCTCGTGCAGGGCTTCCACGACCTCCCGGATCTCGACCTCGAGCCCGCGCCGCGCCTCCCCGCCCCCCTCCGGAAGCGGCCTGCGCGCAAGGGCGAGCAGCTCCTCGGGCCCCCGGGCCCCGCCGGAGGAGACGGCGTACCCGGCGGATGCCTCCAGATCCCCAGCCACCTCGCGCACCACGTCCAGGGCCCAGCGGGCGACCCTGCGGGCGCGGTCCTCGTCCGCCCCGCGCACCAGAAGACAGAACTCGTCCACCCCGTAGCGGAAGGCGCGGTGGCGCCCGGCGAGCCGCCCGGCGATGCGCCGCACGAGCGCCTCGGAGAGCGCCATCCCCTGCGACCGCGCGTAGTCCTCGAGCCCCCCGAGCCGCAGGGAGACGACGCCCGCCGCCCCGCCGTAGGCGAGCTCCCTGCGCAGCACCCGGTGCAGGGAGGCCCGGTTGGGCAGCCCGGTGACCGCGTCCCGCCCGCCCGGGGCCCCGCCGCCGTCCTGCAGGGCGGCGCAGAGCTGCCCGGCGAGGGCCCGCAGCAGCCGCTCCTCCACCTCCCCGAACCGGCCGCCCCCGACCACCAGCGCCCCGCCGCCCGGCGCCTCCACGGGGACGGCGATGAACCCCTCGAGGCCGTGCACCTCGAGCCCGGGCCGGCGGACGGTCTCCCCGCCGCGGGCGCCGCGGAGCACGAGCTCCTGCACCGCCGGGTGCCACCAGGTGGGACAGGCCGGGAAGTCCCCGCCCATGCTCGTGCGGTGCACGTTGCCGTCCAGCAGCACGGCGTGGGCGTAGGCGGCGCCGCAGAGGTCCCGGGCCGTCCCGGCGGCCCACTCCAGAACCCTCTCCGGCTCCAGCATCCCCAGCACCGGCCCGAGCCTCTCGCCCAGGGCGGCGAGCCGCCCGGCGAGCTCCCGCTCCTCGGCGGCCCGGGCGGCGAGCTCCCGGCCGCGCCCGGAGAGCCCGCGCAGCTCGCGCCCCAACGCCGCCGCCCCGCAACA
>Ga0068682_100835_pt1 | contig 11868 bp, 7 predicted proteins | sample CeladaPassaB1F01_FD_62238 | JGI IMG/M metagenome (GOLD analysis project Ga0068682, IMG submission 62238) | Cellulose-adapted microbial communities from the Joint BioEnergy Institute, USA - Passage B1F01 | ecosystem: Engineered > Bioreactor > Continuous culture > Unclassified | place: USA, Joint... | reverse complement strand
AGATTCATTTATACTGTTTTGTCCTACGAATCCAGCAGCTCGGGCCAATTCGAGAGCATCTTCAAATGACTTGCGTGCTAGACCACTAGCCTTTATCGCATGATCTAAGTTTCTCGGAAGCATCCTTACCTTTTTCTCTTTCACATATAAGGTGCCGACATGATATAGGGCTTGTAATACTCTTATTATGGTCGGATTAACTGGTTCTCCCAGCCCCTGTGGCCTACCGGATAATGCCGCATCCATGTGTTCACCGGCTAGAGTTTCTACGATGTTGCCGTCCGGTAGGATGTCAATAAGATGTCTGGCCTCTAATTTCTCCAATGCCCACCGAATTCGATCTTTGGGTAGGTGGGTGAGCTCGGAGTATAGCTCATCTATCGTAATACCCCTTGGGGGAATAGTCTGGAATACCTCCATCTCATACTCTGAGAGATAAGGCATGCGTATGGGTTGTTCTGCAAGCTTTGCGTAGAACCAGCCAGAATCAGAAGGCTCACTAGTACCGATAAGTCCTGATTCCTTAGCTTCTTGCCACCATTCCACATTGGGTGAGGAGAAGGTTTTGCGTGTCATAGTTATAGCCTTAACTGCTACCGAACTAATATCTCTCTGGTTCTGTGTTTGCTCCTGTAGTACTCTCCTACCCCAATCAGTCAAGCGATATACTGCTTTGTTGTCATGCTCTTCCTCGCGAATAAGACTAAAGGCTTCCAGCGCATACAGACCCTGTCGTAGATCGAAGTTATCGTCATACCAAGCTGCCAGGTCCTTAGCCTCCTGAAATCTGCGAGCTATGAGCTGGTATTTTTCAGGCATCTCCTCAAGCTTGCGCCCATATCGCTCTAGGAGATCCTTGTACTGCCTGATCTTACGGTCTATCATCTCGCGCCGAATCCTATCGAATGTGGGGACGTCCTCAGGGTTGGATTTGGTTTTCTCCCATATATGATCTATAGCTTCCATTATCTCTACTTCTTCGGCCTCAAGCGCGAAACTCCACACGTCTTCACGAGGACCATCTTTCCACAGACGGTAGGCCTCGAGCAGCCATTCTCCGGAAGGTAGCAATTCGCCATTGTTACCTACGTAATTGAGGGTTTGAAGTAGAGAAAGCCCTGCAGGTGTGCCCTCGCCATCTAGATGCTCGGCCAAAGCTATAAATATGTCCTCGCTAATAACAGTACCTTCGGCAAATCCTCCATCCTGGAGGGCCATTTTGATAGCTTGGCCTAGAGCAGTAAATGCATAAACATCTGAGTTTGGAACAGAATAGGCTATCAACCTCATTGCTTCTAATAGGTGCTCTTCATGGCTTCCAGTGGGCAGCAGGCTTGAATGCGCCGGCCCTAGGGCTACATCTCTTACGAAGCCTGCAAGTTTGTCATCTACTTCGATGCGAGGTGTTATTTCCCTATACAGGTTCAGGATTTTTTTACCTGCATTCGAAAGAGCTACGTATTCTTTCTTCGTCTCATCGTTCCTTACTCTCTGAGCTAAGCCCCTCTCCATGAGCGCCTCTTGTGCAATTGGTCCCACCCTGCCAGCTTTGTGAGCAGCATCCAACATCGCTATGATCTCGCTACCTAAAAATCTCCAATCCTCGGTCCATTCTTGAGGAGGGGCTAGCCTGCCCTTTTCTAAGATGGTTATGTTTGCTTGCTCATCGTCAGCCTCTTGGTCTTTTCCTTGATAGAGATCGCGTAGGGTATTTGCCAGCTCGCTGCCTGCATAGGTAAGAGTGATTCTTATGGGAGTCTCATATCTGATAAGCCCCATAGCCTCCAGCTCTTTGACTATCTCCTCCCCTTCAGAGACCTCGGTGAATGACTTACCATTAGACATATCGGTCAATATTTGCTCCAGCAAGAGGGCGTGCCGCTTAAGAATTACCATTGCCTACACCTCCTTGTATTGTCGTGTAGATGTGGGAAGAGCGACCTCTGGCTAATGGGGGATAATAGCCACCTTGATTACAGCAAGTTCTATGCAAAGGCATAGAGGAATCACAGCCAAAGGCTATTAACCCTCCAGCAGCCTGGCGGCAACTACACCTGCTTTCTTTATAGTTTCGGCTTCATCAAGCATAAGTAACTGACCATTCTCTACTACTTTGCTGCCATTAACCCACACATGCTTAACCATGTCCTTGTTAGCGGAATACACCAAGTGATGTACGTAGTCGGAGGCTGTGGTGGCTGGTAGAAATTCTGGCCTGTCTATATCTAATGCGATAATGTCTGCTTTCATGCCGTTAGCTATAACTCCGATATCACTCCTATGGATAGCTATTGCTCCTAACCTAGTTGCCATCCATAGGGCTTGTTCAGCTGATATTACAAGTGGGTTCTGAGATACAGCCTTGGCAATCAGAGGTGCAAACTTTAGCTCTTCCCAGAGGTTCAGGTTGTTGTTAGATGCTGCACTATCTGTCCCCAAACCTACATTGACTCCGGCCGAAAGCATTCTGTTTATGGGTGCTACACCTACTCCCAACTTGGCGTTACTGATTGGACAATGAGCCACGCCGGTGTGGTGACGTGCATATATATGCTCATCTCCCTCTTCTATCCATACGCTATGTGCTGATATTACCTTAGCCTCAAAGAACCCAGCTTCTTCAAGAGCACCGACAGTAGATCCTAAACCTTTGGAGTTGAAGTTGTCCCGTTCTTCCTTAGTTTCTACTAGGTGTATATGAACTGGCAGATCATTGCGCTTAGCTTCGCTGCTTATCTCCTTGAGGGCTTCGAATGGCAAAGTATATGGAGCGTGTGGACCTAATCCTGTGTGGATCCTGCCTGTGTAGTTCTCCCAACGCCTGCAGAAGTCTATTACTGTGTTAGTTCGCTGATCCCAATGTCCCAAAGCTTTCACTAATCCTGGGACTTCGATTATTCCAGGAGTTATAACTGCTCTGATACCTGTATCTAGTGCTGCACGCACTAAACCTTCTTCAAAGAAGTACATATCTACGTAACAGGTAACTCCCGACTTGAGCATCTCGATGGCTGAGAGTAGAGAACCTACGTATGCATCTTCGTCTGTAAGCTTGGCCTCTAATGGCCAAACTCTTTCCTGAAGGAAAGTTCTTAAGTCGACATCATCGGCCCTGGACCTAAAGAGCGTCATGGAAGAGTGCGTATGAGCGTTTATAAGTCCAGGCATGAGAAGGTACCCTCCTAGGTGTACCTTCTGATCATAATCGCCCTCGTATTTGGGTCCTACAAACGCGATTCTGTCGTCTTCAATAAGGACGTCTCCTGGCTTCAAGACATCATGCGACTCGTTGCAGGTAACTACCACTGCTCCAGAAAGCAACGTTTTCATGACGGTTATCTCCAGCTATGAAGGTAGTTGATCTGCTCCTTGGTAAGAGATCCCACTCCCATGCCAAGAGACTTAAGTTTTAGCCTTGCTATTTCTTCGTCCAATTCCTTAGGGAAATCGTGAACTCCAGGCCCCAGTTGATCGTAGTGCAGAGCAACGTGCCTCATTCCTAGTGCCTGTACTGCAAATGTCATGTCAATTATCTCGACTGGGTGTCCGTCTCCAGCGACTAGATTTACCAGGAAACCATCAGCAAGTAGATGTATGCGTCTACCATCCGGAAGTACATACTCAGTAATGTATCTACGCGCTTCTCTCTTTTCTTTAGCTAGGGCTTCCAGTCCTTTCACGTTAATTTCGTCATCCAGGCCCCCTGCATTGGCCAAAATGGCACCATCTTTCATCTGTTCGATATGCTGGGTGTCTATCGCATGCGGGGAACCCGTGGATGTAACAAATATATCTCCATAAGAAGCGCACTTCTCCAATGGGTGTACCTCAAATCCATCTGCCCAGGCTTCTAGACCCTTCACCGGATCCACCTCTACGACAGTTACTCTCGCGCCTAGGCCTTTAGCCCTGCGTGCAAGCCCTTTACCACACCAGCCGTATCCTATGATTACTACTTCTCTCCCCGCTATGAATAGGTTGGTGGCTGACATTATCGCCGTCCATACGGACTGACCAGTACCGTATCTGTTATCAAAAAAGTGTTTGCACATAGCGTTATTGGCGGCTATTACCGGCAATTTCAGCACCCCTTGCTCCTGCATAGCCAGGAGCCTTGTTACACCTGATGTGGTTTGTTCGGATGCGCCTCTGACTTTTGGTAATAGATGTTGGTAGTCTGTATGCAACATGCGAACGAATTCTGCTCTGTCATCTATGAGGACATCTGGCTGAAATTCCAGCACTTTCTCTAGGTATTTTCTAAACTCATCATCTGATACCCCTGATATCGCGTAAACCCTCAAACCTCTAGCGACTAGAGCAGCTGCTACATCATCCTGAACATAGGCTGGCCCTGTACCTGTAACCACTACCTCAGCTCCGGCATCTGCCAGCACTGTTGCTAGAAAACCGGTTTTAGCTTCTAGGGGTACTATGATTCCTATCTTAAGCCCGCCTATGGACTCCCTGTTCAGGTATTTCTCGCGCAGGGCATTCAATACAGGGGAGTGCTGATCAACCCACTGAATTTTTCTTTCACCACTAGGCGCTAGAGATGGGTCTTTGATTATGGATTCATTGGATATCATTATGATGTCCTCCAGGAATTGAGATATTGCTGCTGTTTCTGAGTCAGTCCCTCGAGCTTTATACCAAGGGTCTCTAGTTTGGTTTTGGCTATGTTCTTGTCGATCTCCTCTGGTAGGTTATATACTCCTGGTTGTAACTCATCTCTATGCTTGGCTACGTAATGGGCGGATAGTGCCTGTACTGCAAATGTCAAGTCTATGATCTCTACTGGGTGCCCATCGCCTGCAGCTAGATTCACAAGCTCGCCATCAGCTATTACGTGTATTCTACGCCCATCTTGCAACCTGTACTCCTTGATGTAAGGCCTGGCTTCTTGGACGCTCACACTTATGCTGCTTAGGTCTTGAAGATTTATCTCATGCTCATAGTGTCCGGCGTTGGCAATTAGAGCACCATCTTGCATGACTTCAAAGTGCTCCTTGCGTATGGCATCGATGTTCCCTGTAGCTGTTATAAAGAACTCGCCTTCGCGAGCTGCTTCCTGCATGTTCATTACTCGGAAGCCATCAGCTATAGCTTCAAGAGCTTTTACTGGATCTACTTCCACGACAATGACCCTTGCTCCCATGCCATCTGCATAGCGTGCGAGCCCTCTCCCACACCACCCATATCCTATGATCACTACTTTTCTACCCGCCATGAGTAGATTAGTTGAGCTTAGAACCGCTCCTATGGCTGACTGTCCAGTGCCGTACCGGTTATCGAACATATGCTTACACATAGCATCATTGGCTGCAATTGCTGGCCATGGGAGTACTCCATCTTTTTCCATAGCCCTCAGTTTGATTACTCCCGTAGTTGTCTGTTCAGAAGATCCTATGACTTTACTTGCTAAGTGAGGTCTGTGCGTAATGAGCCTGCTAACGAGTTCTGCTCCATCGTCTATTATGATCTCAGGTTCAGTGTCTATGGTATTTAGCAGGTGTTCCTCCCATACCTCTCGAGGGCAATCCTGCTTGGCATAGACCGTAATGCCCCGACTTGCCAGAGCTGCGCATACATCGTCTTTTGTTGAGTGAGGGTTAGATCCGGTGACGACTACTTGTGCACCACAGTCGGCTAGTATAGTCGCTAAATAAGCGGTCTTGGCCTCCAGATGTACGCACAATGCCAGGCGTTTGCCCTGGAAAGTCCCATCGTTCAGAATTGTATCCCTCAGGCGGTTAAGCACAGGAGAATGTTGGGCTACCCATTCAATTTTGCGTTCGCCTTCTTTTATCAAGTTGGCATCCGGAGAGATACTCATGCTGGCCTCCAGTATTATTGTTTTGATTGTTGCTGTGGACTTAGTGTTCTAGCTCTTGCCCAACCTTTGTATATGCTCATCCAGTGTTCTTAGTCTTTCTTCCGCGGCCATGAGCTTGTCCCGTTCTCTTTGAACGACGTGCTCAGGGGCTCTGGACGTGAACTGCTCGTTTGAGAGCAGGTTGCGAACTCTCTCGATCTCTGCCAAGGTTTTGTCTCGCTCTTGGTTTAGCCTCTTTCGTTCCTCTTCTATGTCTATCAATCCTGTTAGAGGCAGGTAGACTCGAGTATTTCCTATAACTAGTGCTACTACATCTTCTGATGGCATGTCGCCCTCGGCCTCTATCCTAAGCTGAGATTGATCAACCCTTGCCAGCCTGCTGATGATAGGTGCCTGCTCCTGCAGGATATTTGTATCGTTACCTGCGATTATCATGGCGCTCACAAGTCGGTTAGTCGGCACATCTCTTTCAGCGCGAACGTTACGGATTGCTCTGATGATATTTGTCACGAGTTCATATTGCCGTTCTGCCTCGCTATCTGTATCTCCTCCCTCTGGCCAATTGGCTATCATTATGGATTCACCTTTATGTGGCAGGTAGTGCCACAACTCTTCCGTCACAAAGGGCATATATGGGTGAAGTAGTCTAAGTGCTCTTTCGAGGACGTATACTAATGTCTGTCTCGCGGCCCGTTTTGCAGGCTCGTTATCTCCAGCAAGTACAACTTTTGTTGACTCTATGTACCAGTCACAGTACTCAGACCAGATGAAGTCGTAGAGTCGCCTCCCCGCTTCATGGAGCTGATAACGCTCCATCATGTTGGTGACGTCTCTTATGGTTCTATGCAAACGGCTGATGATCCACTTGTCAGCAAGTGTTGCACCCTCTGAGCTCGTTGGCAGTGGATCTCCGTCAGGGCTCGTTTCTATCTGGCTATCTTCACAAGCTCGAATAACATAGCGGGTAGCATTCCAGATCTTGTTGGCGAAGTTGCGCATAGCCTCTACGCGCTGAATTCCCAGCTTCATGTCCGAGCCAGCGGGAGCCGACGTTATGAGAGCAAACCTTAGGGCATCGCTTCCGTACTGCTCTGTGATCTCTGTGGGATCCAGCACGTTTCCCTTTGTTTTGCTCATCCTCTGGCCTTTTTCATCTCGTACTGTGCCGTGGAAGTACACATCAAAGAAGGGTACCTCGCCCATGAAGTGCAGGCCCATGAAGATCATGCGGTGCACCCACAGGAAGATGATGTCATATCCAGTTTCCATCACTGATGTGGGGTAGAAGTAACGCAGGTCATCTGTATCATCGGGCCATCCGAGCGTGCTCATCGGCCACAGAGCGGAGCTAAACCACGTGTCTAGAACATCTGGATCCTGTTCTATGTGTGTGCTTCCGCACTTCTCACACCTTTCGAGTGTTTCCTGATCAGTTGCCATAGTGTGCCCGCAATCACGGCAGTACCATATCGGTATCCTGTGTCCCCACCATAGCTGACGCGAGATGCACCAATCGTGCTCATTCTCGACCCAGTTGATGTAAATCTGCTTGAAGCGATCGGGAATCATGCGCACGATCTCGTTACGAACGGCTTCGAGCGCAGGTTTGTTGAGCGTGTCCATTCGAAGGAACCATTGTTCGCTGATAATCGGCTCGATTACTGACTCGCATCGATCACACACTGCGACCGAGTGGGTATAATCCTCTACTCTTACCAAGAATCCTTCTTCTTCAAGCCTGCGAACTACATTACGTCTGGCCTCCTGTATTGTTTGGCCGGCAAAGGGCCCCGCATTCTCATTAAGGGTCCCATTTAAATTCAGGATGTTGACTGCAGGTAGGTTATGCTTCTGCCCTATCTCGAAGTCGGTAGGATCGTGAGCTGGGGTGACCTTTACAGCACCGCTACCAAACTCGGGATCGACTAACTCGTCCGCTACGATCTGTAGCTTGCGTCCAATTATTGGTAATGTGGCCGTTCTGCCAACGATCCCTCTATATCGCTCGTCATCGGGATGAACAGCGACGGCTGTGTCTCCTAGCATGGTCTCAGGACGCGTCGTGGCAACCTCTATAAACTGGTCAGTACCATCTATTGGGTAGCGTAGAGTCCAAAGGTGAGACTTCACCTCTTCGTGATCAACTTCGAGGTCAGAGAGAGCTGTCATACATCGAGGGCACCAGTTGATCATGCGCTTTCCACGATAGATGAGTCCCTCGTCGTAGAGTCTCTTGAAAGCGGTGCGCACTGCTCTTGATGGTTCCGGATCCATTGTAAATTTAAAGCGGGACCAATCACACGAGGCGCCAAGTATGCGGAGTTGCTCTCTGATCCGGCCTCGGTATCGATTCATCCAGTCCCAAGTGCGCTCCAAAAACTTCTCCCTGCCTAGATCGTGGCGTGTGAGCCCTTCGGCAGCAAGCTCCTTCTCTACTACCCACTGTCCTGCGATACCAGCGTGATCGGCGCCTGGCAACCACAGTGTTGGATATCCCTGCATCCTGCGCCAGCGCGTAAGTATATCCTCAACAGTAACGAAGAGCGCATGTCCCATGTGTAGCTCCCCAGTTACGTTGGGCGGAGGCATTATAATCGTGAAGGGCTTACGTGTGGGGTCTATCTTGGGCGTAAAGTAACCATGTTTGTCCCACCAATCGTACCAACGTGCTTCCACTGCTCGTGGGTCGTAAGCCTTTGCCATCTCTTTCTCAGAGATCTGCATAATCCTCACCTCCATAAACAGTCCTTAAAACAAAACCGCCCACGCGTCCAGTGGACGGTGGGCGTACCGTGGTACCACCTCTGGTTCGGCATAGGAGCAAGATCCTACACCCTCATTGCCGCTATAACGGGCTTGCCCGTCTGACCCTACTAACAGCCTAGTTGCTGTGTTCGAACCAGCGGCTCGCGAGCTACGTTCAGCGGATTGCTTTCCCACGACGAGCTCTCAGCCGGTGACTCGTCCTCTCTGTCTGGCGCTTGATCCGCTTACTCCTCTCGGTCAACGCCTTTGAATTTTTCGTGCTTCAATTCTACTTATGTCAGCAATGTATGTCAATGTATGGCTCATCCTGGGTTCTGAGTAGCTGGGTTGGCTTGTAGCCATAGGGTTAGTCGTCCGTTAGTACAATGTCATTTGCCTCTGATACGTGATTCTATCATGTTCCAACTCGGTGAGGGCGCCTGACCACTGGGTGACTTCCACAGGAGTGGCCTGCTGTCCAGGCATGATATTGTCCTGTTTCAGACTTACGTAGCTTTGCATACGTATGTAGATGTAGCTGCTATGTACTACGATTGCCTGAGCGATGCCAGTGTCTTCCTGGATGCGAGCGCCGATGCAGGACCACAGGGAGCAGCACCCGAGCATTGAGCTTCTATCTATCATGGACCCCTAACATGTACCTGCCGAACGTGGCCTGTATCTGTGCCTTCATAAGCTGATGTTCTCCGTTAGCTTCTGTACAGATTAAATTGGCTCCCCATGTTTGAGCTGAGGACGGCCTGTCTTGATTGCAAGGCAAACTAGACATAACCAAACAGCATAATGGTAATGTTCTGCGGGTCTCAGTACAACAACTATTTAGGTAGTTTTCCCCGAGCTTTCGGGTAGGAGGGCCACGACCAGTGTCGCTTAAAGCCAGAAGCAATAAAGGGGTATTCTGACTAGGAACTGTTGCCTTTATATCCAGGTTTGTGTAGCTCGCATGCTACCACCTTGCCAGTGTATGAGCGAGCGCTGGTTAGGTTGGGCATCCTTGATCCATATTAAGCCATCGCGCTCGATTGTCAGTGCTTGCATGGCTGCACGTAGTCGTTTTTCCAAAGGATTTCCTTGTCCTATAAATAATCTACGTCTAAGCTCTGCGAACGCTTCATCGGGGTTACCAATCGGTTGTGGTGGTTGGGGTGGCAGTTCGATTATCTCTGGTTTAACTCCTAGTTCTATCAGGACATCTAATAACTCATCACGACATGGCAGTCGTAACCTTGGTTCCCCATAGATATATTCCCAAAATGGTGCTAGGGCGTTCTGTGGGGGATCAGTAAACACCACGACAGCAGCTCGTCTTGCGGCTTTCTGGCCCATCTTTCTCAGAAACGGCTCTATATCCTGCACTCCATAAGTGACGTGTGAAGCCAAGACTACCTCAGCTGGATCAACCTCAGCATTTTCCCAGCTTGTAGGTATGATCCTTATGTTGCGAATTCCACGATGGGAGATTTCAGCCTGGAGTACGGATTGCATAGCCTCAGAAGGTTCAACTGCGATCACCTCGCTAATTCTATACGAAAGCGGTATAGCTATTCTGCCACCGCCAGCTCCTACATCTATTACCTTTCCATATGGCCCAGCTAAGTCTGCTACTAGATCTATGACTAGATCATGCTCATCTTGCTTGGGGCGGAATTGATGTGCCCTGTGTTTCCAAATGTCTGCCGATCCACCCCCGTCTGTGCGCACTCTCTCTGCTTGTAGCCTTTCTTCCTTCACCATCCTGTTGTGTCTCTCAATAGCTGATTCCAAGGTATACCAACCTCCTATTTTTTGAGGTAATAGCTCCAGTTATTTCTCATCAGGGCCAACAGCTATCCCTAAGGGTTCAGTAGGTTTTATGGAGCTTGACAGGCGGATTTGCCGCCAAGATAGGCCGGTGTCTTCGGACATATACAGTCCCTTGTTGCTTAGTGCATAGAAGGTACCTGCTCTAGATACATCTGCCGCCAGCCTCCATACTATCGTGCCTGTTATTGGTGGTAGACCCTGTGTAACCTTTTGCCATGGAGAATCTTTCTCACGCCTATATATGAAAGATTCTGCTACCCCTATGTTATGAGCTTTCCATGGAGTGCTCGCACCAGACACCACTACGATGTCGGGGTTACCTGAGTCCACAGCAAGCCCCCATAAGTAGTGGTGTTCTAATCCTTCGTTGGGTCTCTGCCATGTTAGACCAGCATCCATGCTTTCGTTGTATCCCCTCCCAGGATTAGATACTCCATCTCCTGCTGCCGAGTACAGTTTATGAGGAGCTAACGGATGAGTTGCCAGGGTGTGCGAATCATAGGGTGAATCTGGCAGCCTGTCCTCCCAAGTATGACCTCCGTCTATGGTGCGAACCAGAGCTCCTGCTTCTACTGCAACGAAAACCCTTCCATATACAATTGGATCAGGTTCTATCCATTTGATATGGCTTGTAGATGGTTCGGGAGGAAAGCTCCATGTCGGAGCCGAAGGCAGGTCTCGAAAGCTAGTTAGCTCCACCCAGGATCTGCCGAAGTTTTCTGATTTGAACATGGCACTTGGATCTGTTCCAGCATATATTACTTCCCTCTCTAGAGGACTGACAGCTAGTGCAGAGATATAACGAATTGGTTTCTCTCCGGAGTATACAGATGTAAGGTTACCTATCCATTGCCAGGATCTTCCACCGTCTGAAGTAATCCAAAAACCTGAGCCTTTCACTGCACAGAAGGCTGTTCCCGGTATCAAGGGATCAGAGCAGATAGCTGTTACTACATCTGGCAGATGGTATTGGCTAGCATGCCATTCTTGAGAACTTTTTCTTAGGAGAGTTATTACTGTATTTCCCGTTGTTAGATAGATCATTAGTCATTCTATGTCACGAATGTAGAGGTTTCTCTAGTCACTATTGAGTATAGTGCCTGATTTGGAAAGCACAAAAATATTGAAAGGCGATTTTCTAGTATATAAAATATATGATCGTCAAAATGTTCTGTGACTGGAGGGCACCATGAAAGATATTAGTAATAGTAAAGCTGCGCTAGCACTTAGGATCATATTAGCTGTATTGTTGGGATTGACTTTTTCAAGTCCTGTAGTCGCAGCATCTAACGTTGATGCAAGGGGACAAGACCAATTTGGTCTAAGAGACTATGCAGTACGTCGTGTTCTTAGAATAGGTACGGCGGTAGATGTAAATGCACTACAGAATGAGGAGCAGTACAGGCAGGTATTGGCTAGAGAATTCAATAGTGTTACTCCTGAAAACGTCATGAAATGGGACA
>Ga0068682_100821_pt1 | contig 12055 bp, 10 predicted proteins | sample CeladaPassaB1F01_FD_62238 | JGI IMG/M metagenome (GOLD analysis project Ga0068682, IMG submission 62238) | Cellulose-adapted microbial communities from the Joint BioEnergy Institute, USA - Passage B1F01 | ecosystem: Engineered > Bioreactor > Continuous culture > Unclassified | place: USA, Joint... | reverse complement strand
GACCCCGGCGGTGGCCCGGCCCATGGGGCGCACGTCGCCCTGCCGGAAGCGGAGCCCCTTGCCGTCCCGGGTGACGAAGACGACCTCGTCCTCGTCGGAGGCGTGGCGGACGGCGATGAGCTCGTCCCCGCCGGCGAGCTTTATGGCGATGATCCCCTCGTTCTTGAGCGGGGTGTTGTAGTCGCGGAAGGGGGTCTTCTTGACCATGCCCCGCCGGGTGGCGAAGAGCAGGTACTCCGCCTCGTCGAAGTCGCGCGTGGAGATCACGGCGGCTATCCGCTCGCCCGGGGCGAGCGGCAGCATGTTGGCGACGTGGCGGCCCTTGGCCGCCCGGCCCATCCGCGGCAGCTGGTGGACCTTCAGGCGGTAGACCTTGCCCCTGTTGGTGAAGAAGAGCATGTAGTGGTGGGTGGTGGTGATGAAGAGGTGCTCGATGTAGTCGCCCTCCTTCAGCTCCATCCCGGCGACCCCCACGCCGCCCCGGCCCTGCTTGCGGAAGGAGCCTATGGGCACGCTCTTGAGGTACCCCTCGTGGGAGATGGAGATCACCATCTCCTCCTCGGCGATGAGGTCCTCCACCTCGAACTCCGCCCCCTCCTGGGCGGTGATGGCCGTCCTGCGCTCGTCGGCGTAGGCGGCCTTTATCTCGAGCAGCTCCTCCCTGATGATCCCGTAGACCTTCGACTCGTCGGCGAGCACGCCCTCCAGGTACTCGATCTTCTCCACGAGGTCGCGGTGGTCCTGCTCCACCTTGCGCCGCTCGAGGGCGGTCAGCCGCTGCAGCCTGAGGTCCAGGATGGCCTGCGCCTGGCGCTCCGAGAGCTTGAACCGCTTCACCAGGTTCCTGCGGGCGGTCTCCACGTTGCGCGAGCGCCGGATGGTCTCGACCACCTCGTCCAGGTTGGAGAGCGCGATGAGCAGCCCCTCCAGGATGTGCGCCCGCGCGCGGGCGCGCCCCAGCTCGTGGCGCGTCCTGCGGGTCACGACCTCGAACTGGTGGGCGATGTAGTGCCGGAGGGCCTCCTTGTAGGAGAGGGTCTTCGGCACCCCGTCCACCAGCGCCACCAGGTTCACCCCGAAGCTCTGCTGCATCTGGGTGTGCTTGAACAGGTTGTTCAGCACCACCTTGGGGACGGCCTCTCTCTTGAGCTCGATCACGATCCGCATCCCGCCGCGGTCGGACTCGTCCCGCAGGTCGGCGATGTCGGAGATCTTCCGGTCCTTGACAAGCTCCGCGATCTTCTGCAGGAGCTGCGCCTTGTTCACCTGGTAGGGCAGCTCGGTGACGACTATCTGGGTCCGGTTGCCCTTTATCTGCTCGGTGTGTGCCTTGGCCCGCACCCGCACCGAGCCCCGGCCCGTGCGGATGGCCTCCCGTATGCCGCGGGTGCCCACCACTATGCCTCCGGTCGGGAAGTCCGGGCCCTTTATGTAGCGCGCCAGGCCCTCGTCGTCGAGCTCCGGATCCTCGATGAGCGCCACCGTGGCGTCGATCACCTCGCCCAGGTTGTGCGGCGGGATCTTGGTCGCCATCCCGACCGCGATCCCGTCGGCCCCGTTGACGAGCAGGTTCGGGAACCGGGCGGGCAGCACCTCCGGCTCCCGCTGGCTCTCGTCGAAGTTGGGGACGAAGTTGACCGTGTCGGCGTTTATGTCCCGCAGCATCTCGGTGGCGATCCTGGTGAGGCGCGCCTCGGTGTAGCGCATGGCCGCCGCCGGGTCGCCGTCCACGCTCCCGAAGTTCCCCTGGCCGTCCACCAGGGGGTGGCGCATGGAGAAGTCCTGGGCCAGACGCACCAGCGTGTCGTAGACCGCCGCGTCCCCGTGCGGGTGGTACTTACCGATCACCTCGCCGACGACCGTGGCGCTCTTGCGGTAGGGGCGGTTGGGCTGCAGCCCCAGGTCGTGCATCGCGTAGAGCACCCGCCGGTGCACCGGCTTGAGACCGTCCCGCACGTCCGGCAGCGCCCGCGAGACGATCACGCTCATCGCGTAGGAGAGGAAGGACGAGCGGATCTCGTCCTCTATGGAGTGCGGCTGGATGTTGCCCGAGAAGGTGTCAAGCATCTATGTTCTTCGCCTCCCTGGCGTTCGCCTCTATAAACGCCTTGCGCGGCTCTACCTTGTCGCCCATGAGCGCGGTGAAGAGCTCGTCGGCGGTGGCCGCGGAGTCGATGGTGACCTGCAGCAGCGTCCGGTTGGCCGGGTCCATGGTGGTCTCCCAGAGCTGCTGCGGGTTCATCTCCCCGAGCCCCTTGAAGCGCGAGACGGTGGCGCTGCCGTCGGCCCGCAGCCGCCGCAGGGTCTCCTGCAGCTCGGCGTCGCTGTAGACGTAGACGTCGCGCCGGTTGTGGGTGATCTTGTAGAGCGGAGGCTGCGCGATGTAGACGTAGCCGGCCTCTATGAGCTCGGGCATGTTCCGGTAGAGGAAGGTCAGAACGAGCGTCCTTATGTGGCTGCCGTCCACGTCGGCGTCGGTCATGATGACGATCTTGTGGTAGCGCGCCTCCTCGATGTTGAACGAGTCGCCCACGCCGGCCCCGATCGCGCTGATCATGGCCTGTATCTCGGCGTTGGAGAGCACCTTGTTTATGTTGGCCTTCTCGACGTTGAGGATCTTGCCGCGCAGCGGCAGGATGGCCTGGAAGTTGCGGTCCCTGCCCTGCTTGGCCGACCCGCCCGCCGAATCGCCCTCCACGATGTACAGCTCGCTCCTGGCCGGGTCCTTGGAGGAGCAGTCGGCGAGCTTGCCGGGGAGCGTGGAGCTCTCCAGATACCCCTTTCTTATGGCCTTGCGGGCCTTGCTGGCCGCAAGGCGCGCCCGGCTCGCGTTTATGGCCTTGGTCACGATGGCCCGCGCCTGGCCCGGGTTCTCCTCCAGAAACTCGGCCAGATGCCGGTTGGTGGCGCTCTCGACGAGCCCCTTTATCTCGGTGTTCCCCAGCTTGGTCTTGGTCTGCCCCTCGAACTGCGGCTCGCGCAGCTTGACGGAGATGACCGCCGCAAGCCCCTCCCGGATGTCGTCGCCGGTGAGGTTCTCCTCCTTCTCCTTGAGCAGCCCCTTCTGACGGGCGTACTCGTTGATGGTCCTGGTCAGCGCGGCCCTGAAGCCCGAGAGGTGCGTGCCGCCCTCGTGGGTGTTGATGTTGTTGGCAAAGGTGAAAACCGAGTCCTGGTACCCGGAGTTCCACTGCATGGCGACCTCCACGTCGCCGGCCTCCTCCTCCCGGTGGAAGTAGAGGATGGTCTTGTGGACCGGGTCCTTGGCCTCGTTTATGTGGGCCACGAAGTCCTTTATGCCCCCCTCGTAGCGGTAGACGACCTCGCGCCCCTCCTCCCGCTCGTCGGCGAGCCTTATCCTGAGCCCCTTGTTGAGAAAGGCGGACTCCCTGAAGCGGCGGCTCAGGGTGTCGAAGGAGAACTCGACGGTCTCGAAGATCTGGGGGTCGGGCCGAAACCTCACGGTCGTGCCCGTCCCCTCCCGCTTGCCGAGCTTCCTGCCCCGCTCGAGCCCGGTGACGGGGAAGCCCCGCTCGTAGCGCTGGGTCCAGAGGTGGCCGTCGCGCCTTATCTCGAGCTCCAGCCACTCCGAGAGGGCGTTTACCACCGAGGCCCCCACGCCGTGCAGGCCGCCGGAGACCTTGTAGGTCTGGCCGTCGAACTTGCCGCCGGCGTGCAGCGTGGTCATGATGACCTCGGCGGCGGACTTGCCGTACTTCTCCATGACCCCCACCGGCATGCCGCGCCCGTCGTCGGAGACGGTCACGGAGTTGTCCGGGTGCACGGTGACGCTTATCTCCGTGCAGTACCCGGCGAGGGCCTCGTCTATGGAGTTGTCCACGATCTCCCATACGAGGTGGTGCAGCCCCCGCGGCCCGGTGGAGCCAATGTACATCCCCGGCCGCCGCTTGACGGCCTCAAGCCCCTCCAGAACCTGGATGGAGCTTGCATCGTAGTCGCTCTTGGAATGCTTGGCTGCGGTCCTGGCTACCAAGGCAGAAGCCCCTCCTCGTCTCTCGCCAAACGGTGGACGCGCCGCGAAGGCGACCCTTGTGTGGAAGCGTAGCTTTGCACCCCGAGATTGTAACACAACTTGTGCCCCTCCCCAACACTCCCTCGGGCGTGTTTTGCGCTTTTCTATGCGGCTTTCGGGCCCTCAGCCCCCGTTGTCTACACCACTTTTTGTAGTCTGGGATATCGAACCACCAGATATGCCGAGGACGCGGGCGCGCCGCAGGGCGCCCGGCTCGAAGTACCGGAGGTTGGTGGTGGAGATGACGGCCTGGGTGCTCTCGAGGAAGCAACCGGCGAGGTAGTCCCTGCGGCGCTCGTCGAGCTCGCTCATGACGTCGTCGAAGAGCAGCACGGGGTCCTGCCCGGTGGCGTCGCGGATGTAGTCCCGGGCGGCGAACTTGAGGGCCAGGGTGGCGAGCCGCTGCTGGCCCTGGGAGCCGTAGGTGGTGAGGTCGACGCCCTCGAGCAGGATCCTGAGGTCGTCCCTGTGCGGTCCTACGGAGGTGGTGCCGCGCTCTATGTCGGCGCTGTGAGCCTCTCTGAGGGCCTGCGCGTAGCGCTCGGGTGTGGCGCTATAGGAGTAGCCCACGGCGGCCTTCTGGGGGCCGTACAGGGCCCTCATGGAGGCTCTGAAGTGCTCGTCGAGGGGCGCTGCGGCCGCGGCGCGCCCCTCTAGCAGCACGAGCCCCAGCTCCACGACCTTCCGGTCCCAGGTGGCGAGCGTCCGCTCCGAGGAGAGGCCGTCGCGGATGCGCCGCAGCAGCTGGTTGCGCTGCTGGACGGCCCTGGCGTACTCGGCCGCCGCCCGGGCGTAGGCCGGCCGCAGGGAGGAGAGCAGGGCGTCGAGGAAAGACCTGCGGTCCGAGGGAGAACCCTTTACGACCCGGAGGTCGTCCGGGAAGAAGGTCACCGCCCGCACGCCCGCAACTCCGGCGGCGTAGCGGGCCAGCGACTCCACGGGAGCGCCGTCCACGGTGAGGCGCTTCCTGCTGCCGGGGGCGTAGCCCACGGCCAACCGGCGCTCGTGCCCGCCGTCGACCACCCGGGCCTCTACCCGCACGAACCCCTCCCCCCAGCGGACGACCTCCGAGTCGTTGGGCGTGCGGGGCGAGGAGCCGGAGACGACGAAGGCCAGCGCCTCGAGGAGGTTCGTCTTCCCCTGGGCGTTCTCCCCGACGAGCACGTTGAGCCCCGGCGAGAGGAGCGCCGTCGCGCCGGCGTAGTTCCGGAAGTTCACGAGCCGGATGGCCCGGATGTGGGCGCTCAAGAGGCCTCCAAACGCTCTCCCCCCACCTCCACGACGTCGCCCGCGCGCAGCCTGCGGCCGCGGCGCGTCTCCACCTCACCGTTCACCCGCACCTCTCCGGCCCGTATCACGAGCTTCGCCTCGCCGCCGGAGCCCACGACCCTCGCCAGCTTGAGGGCCTGGCCGAGCGTTATGCCGGCCGGGACCTTCATCAGGCGCGGGAGGGATCCCTCATCGGCATGATCAGGTAGCGGAAGTCAGGCTCCTCCTCCCCGTTGGGCACGATCAGGCCGGGCTTGAGAGGCTCGTTGAACTTGAAGACGACCTTCTCGGTGTCGACCGCGGAGATGCCGTCCAGGAGGTAGCCGGGGTTGAAGGAGATGGTGAAGTCGTCCTCGCTGCTGGCCGGGATGCGCTCGTGGGCCTCCCCCACCTCGCCGCTGCGCACCACCACCTCCACCGACCCCTCGGAGAAGACGAGGCTCACGGGGACGGGCGGGGTCTGCCGCTGGGCGAAGAGGTTGACGCGCCGGAGGCTCCCCACGATCTCGTCGCGGTTCACGGAGATCTCGCGCTCGAAGGCCGCCGGCAAGAGCCGGCGGTACTCGGGGAAGTTGCCGGCTATGAGCTTGGTGCCGAGCAGCACGTCCCCGACGCGGAAGAGGGCCTGGTTCTCGGAGAGCTGCACCTCTATCTGCTCCTCGTCGGAGCCGGAGAAGATCCTGCCGACCTCCTGCATCGCCCGGGCCGGGATTATGGCCTCCCGCTTCCCCTCGAAGGTGGTCGCAAGCTCGGTCTCTTTTATGCTGAGCCGGTAGGAGTCGGTGGTGACCATCCTGAGCCGGGAGTCCTCGAAGCTTATGAGGATGCCGGTCAGGACGGGACGGGTCTCGTCCCGGGAGTAGGAGCTGGAGACCTTCTGCACGGTCTCCACCAGCGCCTCGCCCGAAACCCTGAAGGAGCCCTCCTCCGAGAACTCCGGCAGCGCGGGGAAGTCCTCCGCGGCGTAAGCCCGGATGCGGTACTCGTTCTCCCGGGAGCGGAGCACGGCGGCTCCGGACTCCACGTCGTGCTCTATGGAGATCATCCCCTCCGGCAGCGAACGCACGATGTCGCTGAAGATGCGCGCCGGAATGACCAGCCTGCCCGCCTCCTCCACCTCGGCCGGAGAGCGGGTCCGGATAGAGAGCTCCATGTCCGTCGCAGAGAGCTCGAGCCTCCCCTCACGCGCCTCTAACAGCACCCCGCTCAGCACCTGTACCGGGGACCTCGTGGAAACCCCCCGGGACACCAGGGCGAGCTTCCCGGCCAGAACTCCTGTGTTGCAAACGGCCCTCACGATACCTCCACTCCGAGCTTATTATTATTCTCCATACATATATCTATTGGATTAATAATAATAATAAGGCCTGTGGATATGTGGATAACCGGCCGATTTCCCCATTTCTAAGCGCAAAACCCGCAGACCTCCCTGTGGATAAAGCTGTGGATAACCCGCCGCAGCCTGTGGATATCCTGTGGATAAACCCCCTACTTATCCACAACCTCCCGCTATCCACAAAATCATCCACAGGGTTATCCACAGTTTTCACCCCTCTTATCCACAGGGTTATCCACAGGCTGTCAGCAATTGTATGCTTGTATCGCGCATCCGGCGCGCGATTTATCCACAATACGGGCGAGTTATCCACAGTTTTTGTGGATAACCTCCAAAACCTGTGGACAGGGATCCGCGACTTATCCACAGGATGGGCGAGGCCTGTGGATAGGCTGTGGACAGATGTGGCGTCCGGGGGGCTTTTTGTTGTTACAATGCCCGATCCCTGAGGGGGAGGGGTCATCTTTTACTTTTTATGTGGTAGGTGATCTCGTGTATCTGGTTGAAGGTATCGCGGTCGCTGTTTATGAGGTTGGCGATCTTGTTGGTTGCGTGCATGACGGTGGAGTGGTCTCGGCCGCCGAAGGCCTTGCCTATCTTGGGGAGGGACTCGTCGGTGAGCTCTCTGGAGAGGTACATGGCGACCTGTCTGGGATAGGCGAAGGCCTTGGAGCGGCTGGTACCGACCAGGTCTTCCTTGGAGATGCCGAAGTAGCGGCACACCTCGTGCTGGATGAGCTCGATCGGGATCTCGCGGTAGTCCGAGTCGGGGAGTATGTCGCGCAGGACCTCCTCAGCCAGCGCGACGGTCACCTGCCGGCCGTAGAGGGAGGCGTAGGCGAGGATGCGGACGAGCGCTCCCTCCAGCTCGCGGATGTTTGTGGAGACCTTGGAGGCGATAAAGGTGAGCACCTCGTCGTCCACCTCCAGCCGGTCCATCATGGCCTTTTTGCGGAGGATGGCGATCCTGGTCTCCAGGTCCGGGGGCTGGATGTCCGTGACCAGACCCCACTCGAAGCGGCTCACGAGCCGGTTCTCCAGCGTCTGGAGGTATTTGGGGTGCCGGTCGGAAGCGATGACTATCTGCTTGTTCTCCTCGTAAAGGGCGTTGAAGGTGTGGAAGAAGGCCTCCTGGGTCTCCACCTTGTTCTCGAGGAACTGTATGTCGTCTATGAGGAGGACGTCGTTCTCCCGGTAGCGCTTCTGAAACTCCAGCGGGGCGTTGTCCCGCATGGAGTTTATGAAGTCGTTTGTGAACTGCTCGCAGGTGACGTAGCGGACCCGCATGGTAGGGTCCTGGTCCTCGACGTAGTGTCCCACCGCCCGCAGGAGATGCGTCTTGCCGAGCCCCACCCCCCCGTAGATGAAGAGCGGGTTGTAGACGACGCCGGGGTTCTCCGCGACGGCGAGCGCGGCGGCGTGGGCGAAGCGGTTGCCGGCGCCTATGACGAAGGAGTCGAAGGTGTATTTGGCCTTGAGCGAGCGCGGGGTTCTGGCGCTGAGCACGGACTCGGCGCCGGTCTCGGCGCTCGTCTCCTCCCTGCCGGCGCGCCTGCCCTGCCCGCCCACGCTGACGATGATGGAGGTCTCCTCCTGGCCGAGGACGCCGTCCAGGGCCTCCTCCAGGAGCGGCCTGAAGCGGCTCTCTATGTACTCCTTGGCGAAGGTGTTGGGAACGGAGATCTCGAGCCCGTCCTCGTAGAGCTGCACGGGGCGGGTGCCCTCGAACCAGACCTTCAGCGAGGGGGCGTTGATGTGCTCCGAGACGCGATCGAGTACCTCATTCCAGACCTCTTCCGCTCTGCTCTGCATACAGGATCACTTCACCCAGGTGTCTATGAGCGCCTCCACGTAGTCCCTGCCGAGCGGCGAGATCAGACGCTTCCCCGTCTCGTCGCTGACGACGAGGCCGTTCTCCTCGAGCGAGAGGAGATCCCTGTACGCGGTGCTGACGCTTATCTCGAGCAGCTCGGCCACGGTGGAAGGCCCCACCTCCCCGCACTCGAGGACGGTGATGAGCACCCGCTGCTGCCGCTCGGAGATGTTGAGCCTCGGGACGCCGTCGGGATAGCGCCTCTTTGCCCTCCCCTCTTCTCGGCTCGCCGCTCCGCCGCTCTCTTCCTCCCGCCGCTCGGCGCGCCCGGCGTCGATGGTGACGACCGTTCCTCCGCCGAGGTTGTCCTCCACGGTCACCGTCCCACCCGCCTTCTCGGCCGCGGCCCGCGCGATGCCGAGCCCGGCGCCGACGCCCCGTATCTCGCGCAGCGCCTCCGGGGTGGCCCCGGAGAACCCGAACTCCAGTGCCCGGCGCTTGTCGGCTATTCCGGGGCCCCTGTCGGAGACCCTCACCTTGTCTCCCCCCTCCAGAACGGAGATGACGACGCCCCGGTACCCGGCGTGGACGAGGTTCTCGATCACCTCCCTGACCGCGCCCTCCGGCACCTTGCCGCCGCCCTGCCTCACCTTCTCCATAACGAACCCGGTGAACTTGGCGGTGGCGGAGCGGGGGTTGGCCGCGGAGATCTCGGTGACCTCGGGTTCCCCATCCTCCGGGTAGACCGCAACCCGGACGACGATATCCGCCCGTTCGGCGCCGGCGCTTGTTCTCTGCGGGTGGATCATCCCCGCCTAGAAATCTAGCGCACCCCCGCTGCAGACGCCAGATCCACCGGACGAAAAAGCCCTATTTGCAGGAGATTGGTGTGTTTATCCACAGGTTTATCCACAGCCTGTGGATAAACCTGTGGCCGGGATCCTCTGTTCGCCCTCCGGAGGGGGCGCTTCTTCGCTCGCGCCGCCCCCGCCCGGGCTCCGTGGCGCCCGCTTTGCAGGATGTTTCCAAAACCCTGTCTCCGGAGGCTCGTGTTCGACGGATCGCCGGTCGGGGCTTCCGGCGCTGGATGGAGTATCGAGCGTTGGATATACTTTTTTGGCTACCACCCGGTAGTCCGGAGAACAGCCTGTACGTAACACCGACCAAGAGGAGCATTTCATGAAGCGCACTTACCAGCCGAACCGCAGAAAGCGGGCGAAGACCCATGGTTTCCGCAAGAGGATGAGCTCGGTGGGAGGGCGCAGGATCATAGCCGCGCGCCGCCGGCGCGGGCGCAAGCGTCTGGCCGTCTGAGCTTTGCCGAGGGGCAGAAGCACGCGGCTGACCGACTCCCCGGAGTTTGAGAGGGTCTACCGTCAGGGAAGGGTCTACCGGGGACGCCTGTTCTCCGTGCACGCCTTTCCCAACGACCTGGGGCATCCGAGGCTGGGTTTGTCCGTGTCGAGGAAGGTGGGCGGGGCGGTGACCAGGAACACCGTGCGCAGGAGGCTCCGGGAGGTGTTTTTCGCCTCGGTCGGCGAAGGGGAGGGCGGGCTGGATTTCGTGATCTCCGCCCGTCCCGCGGCCGCCGAGGCGTCGTTTCAGGAGCTGCTGGCGGAGTTCGGGCGTGCGCTGCGCCGTCTGGGGGTGCGAGAGGGCTGATGGCTGGGCGACTTGTGATCCTGGTCCTCAGGGCCTACCAGAGGTTTGTATCCCCCCTGTTTCCCCCCTCCTGCCGGTTCACGCCGAGCTGCTCGCAGTACGCGGTGGAGGCGGTCGAGCGCTACGGCCCCCTCAAGGGCGGCGCGATGGCGGCGTGGAGGGTTCTGAGGTGCCATCCCTTCTCCAGGGGGGGCGTGGACCCGGTAAGGTGAGCTTTTTCTGATGCAGTCGCTGGCGAACGCGATAGCGGACTTTTTTGCGCGGGTCTTCGACCCCATCGTAGATGTGCTGGGCGCCGTTCTCCGCTTTTTCCACTACGACCTCGGGGTGGAGTGGTGGCTGAGCATCGCGCTGCTGACCGTGGTCGTGAGGGCGCTGCTCTTCCCGCTGACCCTGAAGCAGATGAAGAGCATGCGCGCCCTGCAGGAGCTGCGGCCCGAGATACAGAGGATTCAGCGTCAGTACCGGGACAACCCGCAGCTGCGCAACCAGGAGATGATGAAGCTCTACCAGGAGCGGAACGTGAACCCGCTCGGCGGGTGCCTCCCCCTCCTGGTGCAGATGCCGATCTTTATCGGCATCTTCTACGTGATACGGGAGTTCGGCGGCTACAGCTACGGCGGCAGGGTCGTGGAGCCGAGCGAGCCGACGTTCGAGACCGGCGGGATACTCTGGTTCCAGGACCTCTCGCAGGCCGACCCTTACTACATCCTCCCGGTTCTGTCCGCGCTCACGATGCTTGCGGGGACGGAGATCTCGGCGAAGTACATGGAGCCTCAGCAACGCTGGATCATGCGCATCGTGCCCTTCGCGATCACGCTCTTCCTCTGGAACTTCCCGGCCGGCCTGTTCGTCTACTGGATCTCGAACAACCTGGTTACGATCGCTCAGAATTACTTTATCTACAACTATGGCCCCGGAAGGCGCGAGGAGGGCGAGACGAAGAAGCTGGATCAGCAAGGCCCGGCAGAACCGTCTTCCCGCAGCGGCAACGAGGAGGACCCGCGGAAGCGGGCCGCGAAGGCAGCGAAGAGGAAGCGGAGAAAGAAGAAGAGATGATGGAGCAGCATAGGGAGTTTCACGCGTCTGACGTGGAGGAGGCGGTCCGTAAGGCCGCGAAGTCTCTCGGGGTTTCGCCGGAGGAGCTGCGTTACGAGGTGCTGGACGAGGGCAGCGCGGGCTTTCTGGGGATAGGCGCCAGGGACGCCCGCATCCGGGTGCTCGAGGAGCACGCCGAGCAGCCCTCCGGGGCAGCGGAGCCCGAGGGGGAGCGTGGGGCTGGAGAGGCCCCCGCCGAACTTCTGGAGGAGATCGAACGGCTCACGAGCGAGATAGTGCACGCCATGGGGCTCGGGGGCCGCGTGGACGTCTACGACGCCGGTGACTTTATCGCCGCGGATATCGCTACGGACCACACGGCGATCCTTATAGGCCAGAAGGGGGAGACGATCGACGCCCTCCAGTACCTGATCAACTCGGCCATCTATCGGAACAGACCCTTCGTGAAGAGGATCATCCTGGACTCCGAGGGGTACCGCCAGCGCCGGATAGAGGCCATACAGGGCATAGCTCACCGTAGCGCCCGTAGGGCTATCCGGGAACGGCGCTCCATCAAGCTCCCGCCCATGAGCGCCGCAGAACGGCGGATAGTCCACGTCTACCTCAAAGACAACCCCCGCGTCACCACCTTCAGCGAGGGAGCCGGGGAAAACCGCAGGGTCACCGTGGCGCCGCGCCGCTAGGCGTTTCACGTGAAACATTCGCCCCGACGACGCAATATGCGACAGGAGTTTGAGGAGACAAACTTTTGTCGCCGGACGCTTCCGTCTCCGGGGACCGGCGGGCGTTTCACGTGAAACGCTCCGCCCGGGAGGCGTTCAGGCGCCAGCTGGACGCCTGGGGGGTGAAGGCTTCTCGCGAGCAGCTGTCCCTGCTGGAGGAG
>Ga0068682_100780_pt1 | contig 12824 bp, 10 predicted proteins | sample CeladaPassaB1F01_FD_62238 | JGI IMG/M metagenome (GOLD analysis project Ga0068682, IMG submission 62238) | Cellulose-adapted microbial communities from the Joint BioEnergy Institute, USA - Passage B1F01 | ecosystem: Engineered > Bioreactor > Continuous culture > Unclassified | place: USA, Joint... | reverse complement strand
ACAGGGTGACCGGATGCACCAGAGCCGGACGATCGACGCTGCATTGCTCCTCAATGTACTGTCGGGCTGCTTCGGCCTGAATCGGATCGTCTTCTACCAGATACCAGACCACCACGTTGGTGTCCAGCCCACCGCTGAACTGTGGCATGTCTGCGCAATGGATTCAGGTTGAAGTGCGCAACTGGCGCGTCACTTCCCCGCCTATTGCCTGATCCATTTCTTCGACAGAAACCGGCTTCTTCGGAGCAAAAGCATGCAACGTACCCCGAGCAGCGTACCCGGACTCAGCAGCTCGGTGCAAGATCACCGTCCCATCCGACCGGATTTCGAATTGCACGGGATCCCCTTCTTTGAGCTGCAGATGCTCGCGCACAGCTTTAGGTAACGTAACCCGTCCTTTTTTTGAAACCCGGACGATCGTCATGCCTGTTCGGAAAGTCGGTCAGAGGACCTTACCAGAGGCGCAAATTCAGGGTTCCCCGGCGTATGCTTACGGCCGCGTCTCGGCGAGGATGGCGGCGGCCACCATTCCGGAGAGCAGTGTCAGGACGGCAATGGCGCCGATGGCCCAGGAGATGCTCAGCAGGTCGGCCAGCACGCCAGCCAGTAGCGCCCCAACCACGTAGCCCCCGTCACGCCAGAGGCGGTAAACGCCCACGGCCGTCGAGCGCCAGGCGGGGTGCGCCACGTCGCCGATGACGGCCAGCAGCGTCGGATACACCATGGCCGTACCGATGCCCAGCCCGACCATGGCGGCCGCCTGCCAGGCAAACGCCTCGGAAAAGAGCATGGCGCCGATGCTCACGCCCTGCAGCAGCATGCCACCCACGATGAGCGGCCGCCGGCCGATGCGGTCCGAAAGCGCACCCGTCACGAGCTGCCCAAGTCCCCAGACGGCCGGATAAAGCGCCGCCAGCCAGCCGATCTGCGTCAGTCCATAGCCCAGCGCCGCGAAGAAGAACGGAAACAGCCCCCAGGCCATGCCGTCGTTCAGGTTGTTGACCAGGCCCGCCTGGCACACGGCAAACAGGCGCCGATCGCGCCAGGAGGTGCGCACGAACGCCTCTCTGAAAGACGGCACCGGCTCCGAAACGTCGAAGTGCTGCCGGGCTTCCAGATCGGCATGGTGCTGCGTTTCCCGCACGAAAAGCGCCGAAAGCAGCAAGCCGGCCGCCGAAAATGCCACGCCCAGGTAGAACGGCTGCGGACGCAATCCATAGGTCGCCGCCACGTAGCCCGTGGCCAGCGCCGCCAGCGACACGGCCAGATAGCCGGCCGCCTCGTTGAGACCCATCGCCAGCCCGCGCTGCCGGGGCCCGACCAGGTCGATCTTCATGATGACGGTCATCGACCAGGCCAACCCCTGATTCAGTCCGAGCAGCACGTTCGCCGCCACCACCCAGGCCCACGACGGTGCCCACATCAGCAGCCAGGGTACCGGCAACCCGGCCAGCCATCCGGCCAGCAGCACCCGGCGGCGTCCGATCCGGTCGCCCAGCCGTCCCGCCAGCAGGTTGGCCAGCGCCTTGGTCAGCCCGAAGCTCGCCACGAACGAGAGCGTCGCCACCCGCGAGGCCAGCCCGAACTCCTGCTCGGCCAGCAGCGGCAAAATGGCCCGCTCCATCCCCACCATCGCCCCCACGAAAGCGTTCACCACCACCAGCAGGGCGAACTGCTGCCAGTTGGCCCGCAACCCCAGACGAACCGGTACGGTCTCCATCGCAATGCTCCGGGGTCAGACCGGCCAGCGCTGCTGCTCCCAGGCCTGCTGCCAAAACATCCACTCGTAGCGCACACTGGTGCGAAAGGCTTCCTTAGCCCGCTCCCGGGCCGCCTCATCTGCTGCCTGCGCAAACCGCTCCAGGCGCTCCAGCAAGTTGTCCATGTACGTGTTAAACTCCGGATTGCTGTACATCCGAAGCCAGTCGGCGTACGGGTGCGTGTCGGGGATCGTCCCCAGCTCCCGCGCCAGATGCTGCCCCAGTTCAACGTACAGCCAGGGACAGGGGGTGATGGCCGCCACCGCCTCGACCAGCGTGCCCCGCATGGCGGTGGCGATCATGTGATCCTGATACGCGCGGTTGTTTGGCGTCAGCTCGATCCGCGCCACATCTTCCAGCGTGTATCCCAGCTTCTTGCCATAGCCGGCATGTAGCTCGCGTTCGACCACCAGCGCCAGCCGGGCCGCCTCTATGAACCATAGCTTGTCGTCGGGCCGCACGCACCGCGTGCTGATCAGGCAGCAAGCGTCCGCGAAGGCTTCTAAGTAGCGAGCGTCCTGCATTTGATAGAACCGAAATCGCTCGGCATCGAGCGTCCCTTCAGCCAGCGCCCGCACAAAGGGATGCTGAAACGAAGCGCCCCAAGCGTCCGAGGCAGCCTCCAGGCATGCCTGCGCAAACGGCGGAACCGTAAAAGGCCGCGTTGCTGCCGGTGCTTCCTGCATAGGACCCTCCATAGATTAGGTGGCCAGAAGATAAGCTCCTGTGAGAAATTACTCGCCACCCCACTCCACGATCCCTTCTTGCAACTTGACATTATTTTCCTGGATCTATATTTTATATCATGATATGATGATATAATAATTCAAAAAGGCGAATGCTTACCATCACCAACACGGGTCTCGAGCTGAAGGCCAAGCTGTTTCGAGGACTGGCTGATACGTCCCGGCTGGCCTTGCTAGAAGCGTTGCGTGAAAAGCCGCAGACGGTTACTGCCCTGGTGGAGGCGACCGGGCTGAGCCAGCCGAATGTCTCCAACCACCTGCGCTGCCTGCTCGACTGCGGGCTGGTGCGGCGCAGCCGTCGGGGGCGCTTCGTGGTCTACCGGCTCAGCGACGAGCGCATCGCCGAGCTGCTGCAGCTGGCCGAACAGGTGCTGGCCGACGTAGCCCGAGGCGTTTATCACTGCACACGCTACAACGTGCCATGAAACTACAACGTGCCATGAAACTACAACGTGCCATGAAACTACAACGTGCCATGAAACTACAACGTGCCATGAAACTACAACGTGCCATGAAAACCGTCGAGCTTTCCGTCGAAGGGATGGATTGCGCCAGCTGTGCCCGCCACGTGGCGCAGGCGCTTGAATCGGTGCCGGGCGTCTGCCGCGTCGAGGTGCTGCTGGCGGCGCAAAAAGCCGTGCTGGAAGTAGACCCCACCCATCCCCCGGCACCTGAGGCACTGCGCCGGGCAGTTGAAGCCGCCGGCTACCGGGTGAGTCAGCCCGAAGCATCGCCTGCAGCAACCTCGCATAGCCGGCGCATTGCAGCACTGCTGGCCCTGGTGTTCGGGACCGTACTGACGGTGGTGGTTCTAGGCGAATGGCTGGGACTCTTTGAGGAGCTCACCGCCCGCGTACCCTTGCCTGTCGGGATTGCGCTGGTTGTCTTGATGGGCTATCCGGTGTTCCGTCAGGTGGTGCAGGCGTTGCTTCAGGGGCGCATTCTGGCCTACACGCTCATGAGCGTAGGGGCACTGGCTGCGCTACTTATTGGCGAATGGCCCACAGCTGCCGTCGTAGTCTTCTTCATGCGGGTCGGCGACTACGTAGAGCGCTTCACGACGGAACAGGCCCGGCGGGCGCTGAGGAAGCTGACCACCCCCATGGGCACCCTGACCCTGCGGCGTCCCCGGGTGCGGGGCCTCGAGGAGCGGTTCGAGAGCCGGATTCTGCCTCTGTTCGTTCGGCGCACGAAGGAGGTCTCGGAGCTGTTGCCGGAGCTGTACCTGCACGGGCTGGCCGAGGGGGACTTCGACCTGGCCCTGCGGGGGCTGCTCGGTGAAGAGGCGCCGCTTTCCGCCCGGACGGTGGCGCGCCTGAAGGAGCGGTGGCAGGCGGAGTGGGAGGCCTGGCGGACGCGGCGGCTCGATGAGCTGCAGGTGGTCTACCTGTGGGTGGACGGAGTGTACGTGAAGGCGGGGTTGGAGCGGGAGCGGGCGGCCCTGCTCGTGGCCGTGGCGGGCCTGGTGGACGGCCGGAAGGAGGTGGTGGCGGTTGTGCCGGGCTACCGGGAGTCGGTGGCGAGCTGGTCGGAGGTGCTGCGGGACCTGCGGGACCGAGGGATGAACGCGCCGCGGCTGGTGATCGGGGACGGGCACCTAGGGATCTGGGGCGCGCTGCGCAACGTCTGGCCGGAAGCGGAGGAGCAGCGCTGCTGGAACCACAAGGTGCTCAACGTGCTGGAGCAGCTGCCGCGCCAAGCCCATGCTCCGGGCCATCGCCTACGCCCCGACCCGGGCGGAGGCGGAACGGAAGCGCAAGGCGTTCGAGGCCTGGTGTCACCGGCACGGCTACGGGAAGGCGGCGGAGACGCTGGGGCGGGACTGGGAGCGCATGGTGACGTTTTACCGGTACCCCAAGGAGCACTGGCGCCACCTGCGGACCACCAACGTGGTGGAATCGCCCTTCGCCGCGCTGCGGCTGCGTACGGACGCGGCCAAGCGGTTCAAAAAGGTGGAGCGGGCCACGGCGGTGATCTGGAAGATGCTGATGGTGGCCCAGTCACGGTTTCGGAGATTGAATGCTCCGGAGTTGCTGGCCAAGGTCTACGCCGGGGCGCGGTACGAAGACGGCATCGAGGTCGCGGAGAAGGGGGTCGCCGCCTGAGCACGTTTACACACCTATTGACGGAAGCTCTGCTAGACTTGAGACTTCGCTCGTTACGATCCATGTAGATTTATGAAGGCACAAAATCCCATTCGAAATGGGTAGGGATATCGCCGATGGTGACAAAAGAAGACGTCGAGATCGCCCAAGCTCTGGTAGACGTGTTACGTGGCACCAATTGGCAGGCCGTCGCGATTGCGCAAGGGTACTTGGCTCTTGCTGAGGGCAAAGATCCTTCAACAGCGGCCCGTGTAATCTATGAGAATAGCCCACCGACGAGTTTGAAGAACTGTCGGGATATCATTAGCAGATTCCAGCGTGGAGAACGCTTGGTTTCGACCTTTACTGCGAGAACCAGAACTGGTTCAGCGGAGAATCCAATTACTAAGCTGTTCCCTGCTGTAATCACGGAACAGCGCTTCTTAGAATTGATAGATATTTTGCGAACCAAGAGACGTAGTGTTGAGTGTTGGGACGTCCGGGAATCTGGCAATCTTGCCGATATTATACTACGCGAAGGGGATCACTTTTTGCCCATTAACGTGAAAAACGCCGGTACCCCATTCTACCGGGCTAAGGAACTCGTGGGTTTGGATCCAGAGGATTGTGTGCCGATACCTGCTTACAAGGCTTTTGGGGCCCTTGAGCAGATGCCTGATCTGCTATACGTTGTCTCAATAGATTACCGCCTTCTTCGGAACATCAACGACAACCTTCGGGAAATCCTGGATGATAAGGAGAAGGTAGTCTGGGACATACTCGGACAATATGCGGGGCAAGGTATTCGCAGTGCCGAAGATCGCTTTGTATTCTCGTGCGTAAAGAAGTATTGGGATAAGTTCAAATCATTGGCAGACAACAGCCCGTTTTACGCCATCTCTGCGCGCAAGGCAATCCGTATCCTTCAAACCTTGCCAAAGAGAACACCGGGACTCGGGTTAAGGGCCTGGGGGACGAGTGCTGCAGCGGAGATTAACGTCCATGTATCTGTAAAAGCGGATATGACACCATGGGACGAAGTTGCCAAGCGAATCGAAGCAAAGGGGATTCAGGACATTCGGTGCGCAATTAACAGGAAGCGCAAAGAAGAAGTTTACGATCCAGAAATCTAGGCTTTAGCCTGGGAGGTAAGTCCAACGTGGATAAAATCCCCGTTGTTAGCCTCTATACTGGTGCTGGAGGCTTGGATTACGGATTCGAAGCAGCTGGGTTTGAAACCCGTGTAGCCATTGACCTGGACCCAGATTGTTGTGAAACCATCCGCATGAACCGTTCATGGCACGTAATTCAAGGCGACATTGTGGATGTATCGAGCCAGACTATTCTTGGTTCTGCTGGCCTTAAGCCAGGAGAGGTACCAGTTTTAATTGGTGGACCGCCCTGCCAGCCGTTTTCCAAGTCTGCTTACTGGCGAGGAGACACCGGGCGGCTGAGGGATCCTCGCGCCAACACCCTACGAGAGTTCATGCGGTGTGTCAACGACATGCTCCCCGAGGTGTTCTTACTCGAAAACGTTCATGGACTCCGCTATTCTGGGAAAGAAGAAGGGTTCATTTACATCTTGCGATTAACAGAAGAGATTAACCGCAGCCGCGGGACAAACTATAGGATCGCATGGGCAGTACTGAATGCTGCGGACTATGGGGTACCGCAAATAAGGCAGCGACTCTTCCTCGTCGGACATCGAGAAGGAAAGGTCTTTCAGTTTCCCGCACCCACACATGCCCAAGGCGCAGATGTGGGCGACCAGTCGTTATCGGAAGAAGGAAGTAGGCTTCCGTACATGACAGCATGGGACGCTATTGGAGACCTCGGTGATCCAGATGAGGATGGACTAGAAGTTACCGGTCGCTGGGCAGACTTGCTCCCGACTATTCCTGAAGGAGAGAACTACCTTTGGCATACAGATCGCAAGGGCGGCCTTCCGTTGTTCGGTTGGAGGACCCGGTATTGGTCATTCCTGCTGAAGTTGGCCAAAAGCCGTCCGTCGTGGACAATTCAGGCAGAGCCAGGTCCCGCCATTGGACCATTTCATTGGAAGAACCGTCGACTCAGTACGCAGGAAATGGCGCGTCTACAAACATTTCCGGATGGGCTTAAATTCGCCGGCAACCGGCGCTCGCGCCAGCGGCAACTGGGCAACGCTGTTCCCTCACTACTAGCAGAGATTCTCGCCAGAGCAATTGGCGAACAGTTTTTTGGACGCACGTATAAGCAGCCTCCGAAACTCGCCGTTCAACCTAAGAGGCCCATTCCGCCACCTGAGCCAACTACACCGGTGCCAGAGAAATACCTCAGTCTCGTTGGCAATCACGCTCCCCATCCGGGCACGGGTAAGGGAGCACGGGCGAGACGACTAGCGTCACAATCCATTGTTGGAGATGTGAGTCAATAGTACTGGGGCATTCCCCGATTGCGGTGGATCGTGCGGATACGAATTGAAAGGATGGGTGGCGCGAGCCGTAAAGGCCCCGGGCGGTACCGCCCGGGGCGCGGGGCTGGAAAAAGAAGGGACGAGAAGCCGGTCTTCCGAACGTGTTGTATCGGCCAAAAACACCACAGGAAGGGGCTTCTCGTCATGAACGAACTTCGCAAGCAACTCGGCTTTTCCCTGCAGGAACTGGAGGCCGGGCTTTTCACGTGGATGGCTCGCCAATTTGCCGACGTGCTGGTGAAGGCCTTGGAGCAAATCGACGGTTGGCTGGCCGAACAGCGGGACCGGCGTCGCTTTCGCATGCGGGACATGCAGCCACGCACGCTGCAGACGCTGTTTGGCGTCGACCTCACGTTTCGCCGCCGAAGATACCTGGATCGGCAGACGGGCAAGATGGTGTACTTGCTTGACGAAGTGCTGCAGCTGCCGGCCCAAAAGCAGCTGAGTCCGGCCCTGACCTCGTGGGCCTTGGGGCAAGCGGTGCTGTCCAACAGCTATCGGGGAGCGGCCCGCAGTCTGGAGGCCCTGTACGGACACCGGGTGGTCAGCCACGAGAGCATCCGGCAAGTGGTGTTGACGGTGGGCAAGGGGCTGATGGAGGAGCAAGCCAAGCAATTGGAGGCGCCAGCGGGGTCGCGCAAGGTGCGAGTGCTGTTCTTGGAAGTGGATGGCCTCAGCGTGCCGCTGCAGCGGGAAGGCCGTCAACGGCGGGTGGAAGAGAAGCTGTTGACGGTGCATGAGGGCTGGGCGCCGCGCCATCCGGCCAGTGGCGAGTACGTCCTGGTGAACAAGCGCCACTTCCGTACGCAGGCCCGGGATTTCTGGGAGCTGGCGAGCCGGTTCGTGTACTCGCTGTATGATGTCGACGAGAACACCGTGGTGGTCATCAACGGCGACCGGGCGGAGTGGGTCCGGCAAGGCGTGAAGTACTTCCCGAAGGCGATTTACCAGGTCGACACGTTTCACCTCATGCGAGAGCTGCGGGACATCTTTGGCCATGACAGCCCCGTGATGAGAGAGTTGGTTGCGGCTCGGGAAGCGGACGTCACGGGTGCAGCGTTCATCGCCAGGATGGCGGAAGCGTATGCCCAGTTGCACGACCCAAAGAAGCGGCAGCGCTGCCGGGCGCTGTTGAAGGACCTGAAGGACATGCCGGAAGCGGTGGTGGACTATCGCCATCGCCTGAGGGCACAAGGCATTGCGACCGAAGGTTTTCGGGGCCTGGGTGCGGCGGAAAGCCAGGTGGACACCTTTGCGGACCGGGTGAAGCACCGGGGCCGGAGCTGGAGCCGGCAAGGGTTGGCGGCCATCATGGAGGTATTGTGCTGGCGGAACACGGAGCGCCTTAAGCACGTGATGCAAAGGATCGAGGCGTTTCTCATCGGCACCAAGGCCTCTCTGGCAGACGTCAAGCGAGAAGCGGTTCGTCTCGTAGAACGGGTGGTGGCCGAAGGAGTCGGTGTCCTGCGGCAGGCTCACGTACCCATCACCGAGGCAGGCCGCACCCGGTCGGGCGGGCTATCCCGCCTGATGCACCGGGTCATCTCTGGCGCTACTGGCTGACACACCTCGGACCGGCTTCGTGCCCCAGAGGGCTTGACTCAGACCACGTTTACACACCTATTGACGGAAGCTCCACCCCCGCCTTAAAATATGCGCAGATGCACATATATACTTTAAAGCGGCGGGGCCCGGCCATGCGCCGGTAGAACTGGAGAACAGGACGGGCGGGAAGCAGGGGGTTGACCCGTGACGGAACTCTCGCGAATCACGGATGTTTTCAAGGCACTGTCGGATCCCACGCGCCTTCGGATCGTCCGGCTCATGGCCGCGAATGATGAGGAGGTGTGTGTCTGCGAACTCGTCGACTCCCTTGAGGCACCCCAATACCACGTGTCACGGCACTTGAAAGAGCTCCGCAACGCCAGGCTACTGCGGGCACGACGAGACGGCCGGTGGGTCTACTATTCGCTCGATCTCACGGACCCGGTCGTGAAGGAGCTGGCAGAGGTCGTCAGGCGGCTCCCTGCCGACTTGTTCCGTGAAGACCAGAAAAACTTCGAGCAACGGATGACCTTGCGCGTCGGCGGCCGGTGCCGTGCGGGGATTCAGAAGAAGCACCTGGCCCCCAACGTCCGTGTGCGGAAGTAGTGCGAAGGAGGAATTGTCATGGACGAAAAGAGCCTTACCACGCGCGCCGTCGCCGAAGAGGCGGAACGCCATTCCTCGAGCCGAGAAGATGAGGACGCTGAAGAGGAAGAAGGCTTCGAAGGTCCCTGGTACCGCTTCCCCCCCATCCGTAATGCTGGCCTCGGAGGCATCGTGTTGGGCTTGGGCTGGTTAGCCGGGAAGCTAGGCCTTGGCTCCGCGGTCCAGATCCCCTTGTACGTCGTTGCCATTGCCCTCGGGGGCTACTTCTGGGTACGCGAGGGTTGGGAAGAGTTCATTGAAGAGCGGGAAGTAGGCATCGAAGCTCTCATGGCCTTCGCCACGTTGGGAGCCGTCCTTCTCGGCCAGTGGTTTGAGGCCGCCTTCCTTGTCTTTCTCTACGGGCTGGCAGAAGGCCTGGAGGAGTACACCTTCGCTCGCACCCGCTCCGCCATCAAGGCGTTGCTCGATTTGGCCCCCAAGGAGGCGCGGCTCCTCGAGAACGGCCGGGAGCGCATGGTGCCGGCGAGCTCCCTGAAACCGGGCGATCGGTTCCTCGTGCGGCCGGGCGAATCCATCGCCACCGACGCCATCATTCGTGAGGGGCGGTCGAGCATTAACGAAGCTGCGGTCACAGGCGAGTCGGTGCCTGTGGCAAAGGGCCCAGGCGACCGGGTCTTTGCCGGCACAGTGAACGGTGAGGGCGCCCTTGTTCTGGAGGCCACGGCTACTTTCGAGGACAATACCCTGTCCAAGATCATCCGCCTGGTCGAACAGGCTCAATCAGAAAAAGGGCGGGCTCAGCGCTTCATCGAGCGGTTTGGTAGGCGTTACAGCCCTGTTGTCCTGCTTGCAGCCGTGGCCTTGGTCGTGCTCCCGCCCCTGATCGGTCTCGACTGGTCGACCTGGGCCACCCGCGCTGTGGTCCTCCTGGTAGCAGCGGCACCTTGCGCCCTTGTCATGTCGACGCCCGTGGCCATGGCTTCCGCCATCGGTACAGCCGGCAAGAACGGCGTGCTCATCAAGGGGGGCATCCATCTTGAGAACCTCGGCACGGTCCGCGCAGTGGCCCTCGACAAGACCGGAACGCTGACGCGCGGAGAGCCCGTGGTGACTACCATTGTCGCAGCGCCCGGATGGACGGAGCGGGAAGTGCTGGCGCGAGCCGCCGCGATTGAGCGTTTCTCTGAGCACCCCCTGGCCCGAGCCGTCATGGCCAAGGCCCAGAATGAAGGGATCGAGGTACCCGAGGCCGGGGACTTTCAGGCTCTACCCGGAGCCGGGGCCAGGGCGGTGGTCGGCGAGGTGAGCCTCTATGTTGGGAGCCCCGCTCTCTTTCAACAGCTGGGAGCCCGGGTCCCCGCGGAGCTGTCGGACAAGATCGACGAGCTGCGGGACAGCGGGCATACGGTCGTCTTCGTGGGCACCGATGAGGAAGTGAAGGGGCTGCTGGCCATCCGCGATGAGATCCGGCCCGAGGCAAAAGACGCTCTACAGGCATTGCGCGAAGCGGGTATCGAGCACTTCATCATGCTAACCGGCGACAATCAGCGGACGGCGAACGCCATCGCCCGGGAACTTGGCATCGACGATGTCCGGGCGGAACTGAAGCCGGAGGACAAGGCCAGGATCGTGAAGGCGCTGGCTGAAGAGTATGGCGGTGTGATCATGGTCGGCGACGGCATCAACGACGCGCCGGCCCTTGCCGCCGCCACGGTCGGGATGGCCATGGGCACCGCGGGAACCGACGCCGCTATTGAGGCGGCTGACGTCGCCCTGATGGCCGACGATCTGAGAAAAGTGGCCTACGCTGTTCGCCTGGGGCGCCGGGCCCGCGCCATCAGCCGCCAAAACATCATCTTCTCGCTAGCCGTTCTGGCGATCTTGATCCCGGGCGCGCTGACAGGCTGGGTTGGCGTCTCGCTGGCCGTTGCCGCTCACGAGGTGAGTGAGCTGCTGGCCGTCGCCAACGGCCTTCGTGCCCGTTAGAGGCATCGACGAAGGGGCAGGACCCGGCCGGAGTGCCGGGTCCTGCCCCGCCTTTCCGCGTCAGGGCACCTCGTCACCGGCTTTCTCGAGGCGTCTTTTGTCGAGATCGCTGAAAAAGGGGAGGGAAGCTGGGGAGGTACCCTCAAAAGGTGTGTAAATGGCGAAGGCGGTGTACCCTCCTCTTGGTGAACAACGAGGGCTTGGAAGCCCGGAGGGAGGAGAGCCACCGCCATGCACCAGCGGACCACGTCGGGGAACCTGACGTCAAGCCCCACCTGGGAAGGACTGCACGAGTGGCTGCGGAACGCGATCCAGGCGCTGATCCAGGAGGCGCTGGAGGCCGAGGTGACCGAGCTTTTGGGCCGGGTCCGCTACCAGCGGCGTGCCGCCGTCGATGCACCGGCCGGGTACCGGAACGGGTACGGCAAGCCGCAAGGGTTAAGCCAGCTAATGCCTCGTAGGGCGCGGGTGGAGCGCCAGGGAGAGCTGGTCGAGGTAGCGGCCGAGGCCGTTCAGCCAGGCGAGGTGGTACTGGTGCGTCCCGGCGAGCGCGTGCCCGTTGATGGCGAGGTGCTAGAAGGCACCGCCACCCTCGACACGTCGGCGCTCACCGGCGAATCCATGCCCGTCGAAGCAGGACCAGGCGATGCCGTGCTGGCTGCCTCCCTGGTGCGACAGGGCTACCTTCGCCTGAAAGCTACGCATACCGGAGCCGCCACCACATTCGGGCGCATCCTGCACCTGGTCGAGACGGCCGAGGCCAACCGGAGCAATACCGAACGCCTGGCCGACCGCTTTTCTACCTACTATCTGCCGGTCGTAGCTGCTGTAGCCCTGGGCACCTACCTGCTGCGCGGCGATGTGATGGCCACCGTAGCGGTCCTCGTCGTGGCCTGCAGCTGTGCGTTTGCCCTGGCTACGCCTGTGGCTGTGCTGGCTGCTATTGGGGCGGCCGCCCGCCAGGGGGTTGTGATCAAAGGCGGTCGCTACCTGGAAGCGCTGGCCCGCGCCGACGTAGTCCTAATCGACAAAACCGGCACGCTCACGCTCGGCCGCCCTCGCCTGACCGATCTGGTGCCGCTCAACGGGCAGTCAGCCGACGAACTGCTGGCGCTGGCCGCTGCTGCCGAGTATGCTTCAGAACATCCCCTGGCCGAAGCCATCCGGGAAGCGGCCCGTACCCGAGGCCTACCCCTGCACCGCCCCGAGGAAGCCCGTCCGCTGCCAGGCATCGGCATCGAAGCCCGTGTTGATGGGCACCGCGTACGTCTGCAGCGCCTGTCCGACACGGAGGCGTTTCCGGAAGCCGCGGTGCTGGCTGCCGAAGGCAAAACACTTATTCTGATGGAGGTGGATGGCCGTCCAGCCGCCCTGTTGGGAGCGGCCGACACCGAGCGACCTGGCCTGCGCGAGGCGCTGGATGTGTTGCGACAGATGGGGCTGCACCATCTGGAGCTGCTCACCGGCGATCATCCTCGGGCGGCTGAGCCGCTGGCACGCCGGCTGGGGCTTCGGTGCCGGGCCGGCCTGCTCCCGGACGACAAAATTCGCATTGTCCGCGAATATCAACGCCAAGGACACACGGTAGTAATGATCGGCGACGGCATCAATGATGCGCCGGCCCTCATGCAGGCCGACGTAG
>Ga0068682_100778_pt1 | contig 12869 bp, 10 predicted proteins | sample CeladaPassaB1F01_FD_62238 | JGI IMG/M metagenome (GOLD analysis project Ga0068682, IMG submission 62238) | Cellulose-adapted microbial communities from the Joint BioEnergy Institute, USA - Passage B1F01 | ecosystem: Engineered > Bioreactor > Continuous culture > Unclassified | place: USA, Joint... | reverse complement strand
CGGCACCACCTCGGTAATAGACAACCACTACGCTCCTACCGATCTCGATACCACCCTCGCGGTGGCGGACGCGATCGAGGGCGTCGGGATGAGAGGAGCTGTGGTAAGGGGGATCATCGGAGAGAGGACCGAGGTCGCGGCCCGGCGCAGGTTGCCTCAAGAGCTCTTCCGATACGCTCCCGAGGAGGAACTGGAGATTACACAGAGCTGTCTGGAAGCCAGGCCCGCTGGCGATCGCCGGGTGGAGATATGGCCAGCGCCGCTCAATATCGCCTACGTGGATCAAGACCTCGTGCATCGCTCCGTGGAGCTGGCCGAGAAGTTCGACACACGGTGGCACGCGCACTGCTCCGAAGGCCGCAAGGACCCGGACAGCTACCTCGAAGCTTACGGCATACGGCCGGTCGAGTGGCTCTACCGGAGCGGGCTGCTAGGACCCCGCGCCACCATAGCGCACGCCATCTGGCTGGACAACCAGGAGGTCGAAAGGCTCGGAGAGACCGGCACCGGGGTGGCTTACAACCCCGTCTCCAACCAGTACCTGGCTTCAGGAGCGATGCGGCTGCGCGAGATCCGGTCGAGCGGCGCGGTGGTCGGGATCGGCACAGACGGACCCAGCTGCGGGCACCGCCAAGACATGTTCGAGTGCATGAAGCAATCCATCTTCGTCCAGCGTCTGAACACGCTCGACCCAACGTCCTCCGGATGCGAGGAGGCTCTGGAGCTGGCCACCAGGGAGGGCGCCCGGTACGCGGGCATCGAGGCGGGAGTAATCGCGCCGGGCAGGCTCGCGGACCTCGTGGTGGTAGGACTGGAAAAGCCGCATCTCAAGCCGCTGCACCGGACGGTCGCGACGCTCGTGTATTCCGCTCGGAGCTCCGACGTCGAGATGACCATAGTCGGGGGTCAGGTCGTCTACGAAGACGGGAGGTGCACACTGGTAGACGAGCAAGAGGTCATGGCCGAGGCGCAGGAGCGCGCGGAACGTCTTGTGGAGAGGGCCGGGTTCGCTCATCTGTGTACGCCGTGGTCCTTAGAGAGTTTGGGACTCGAAGGTCGGACCCAAAGACAGAAAGGATAGGAATGATGTCCGAGCAAGCGACCGAAAAAGTGGAGCGCACCCATCCCGTGGATGAGGTCCTGCCGCTGAGCAAGCTCACGGTATACGGGCTGCAGCACGTGCTGGCTTTCTACGCCGGCGCGGTGCTTAACCCTATCCTCATAGCGACCGGCATAGGGCTGCCCCAGGAGCAGCTCGCGTACCTCATAAGCGCCAACCTCTTCATGTGCGGGATCGCGACCCTTATGCAGACCAACGGGTTCTGGAAGGTCGGCATCCGGATGCCCATCGTGCAGGGGATCACGACCACGGCGGTGGGTCCCTCTATAGCCGTCGGCTTGGCCGCGGGCGGAGGCGTTAAAGGTTTACCCACGCTGTTTGGCGCCGTGATCGTCGCAGGGCTTCTCACCTTCCTGCTCGCCCCCTACATCAGCCGTCTGATCCGATTCTTCCCCCCGGTGGTGACCGGTTCCATCATAACCATCATCGGGATATACTTGGTGCCCATAGCGGCGCTGAAGGCCGGCGGCGGCGACCCCAGCTCGCCAGACTTCGCCAGTTTCCAGAACCTCGCGCTGGCGTTCGGCACCCTCGGCCTGATAACCGCGATCTACTGGTTCTTCCGCGGCTTCGTGAGCACCATCGCCATACTTATCGGGCTCGTTGTAGGCACCATCGCCGCCGCTGTGTTCGGCGTAGCGGATTTCAGCCAGGTCGGTAAAGCCAGCTGGGTCGGCGTCACCACCCCGCTGCACTTCGGCTGGCCGACCTTCGAAGTGACCGCGATCCTGACGCTTATACTGGTAATGCTCATAACGGCGGTGGAGTGCGTCGGCCAGTACTTCGCTATCGCCAAGATCGTCGGGAAGGACATCGAGCAGGCGGACATCGCCAGAGGGATACGCGCCGACGGGCTGGCCACCGCCATCGGCGGGTTCATGAACGCCTTCCCCACTACCGTATACTCCCAGAATGTGGGGCTCTTGCGGCTCAGCAACATCAAGAGCCGCTGGGTTGTCACAGCTGCGGGGATCATCATGATCGTGCTTGGGGCGCTGCCCAAGGTCGGAGCGATAGTTGGGGCCATCCCCTCCGCCGTGCTCGGGGGCGCCGCGCTCGTCCTCTTCAGCACCATCGCGGTAGTAGGGATCCAGATCCTCACGCAGGCCGACCTCTCCAACAACCGGAACCTCATCATCGTGGCCATCAGCCTGGCGATGGGGATCATCCCGTCCAGCTTCCCCGAGTTCTACAAGAATGTCCCGTTCGAGGGGCTGCAGATGGTGATCGGCAACGGCATCATCATGGGCTCGCTCACCGCGATCGTCCTGAACATCCTCTTCAACCACGTCCGCGGAGAGGTCCCACCGGTCCGTACCGAGCTCGAAGAGGCCGCCCTCGAAACGAGCGAAGCCCTGACCGGCGACAGCCCACGCTCCCGCTAACCCGCCCTCTCTCCCGAGGGACTGCCCGCCTCCTTACAGGGAGGCGGGCATCTCTTTGCGGAGCGTAGTTTCTTAGAAGTCCTTGCGATCCAGGATCACGCGGGCGCGCTCGAGGGCGCGCGGCGCTATCTCGACCCTGATGCCCTCGAAATCCGGGCCGCGGGTGGCGTCGATGGCCATCCGAGAGGTGGTGCCCGCCGCCGAGGACGGGTCCAGCGGGCTGCCCGGCAGACCGTCTATGACGAACAGATCCCGGTGCGGCTGGAAGTGCGTGGCCATCGCCCAGAGCACCTCCGAGTCGGAGGTAACGTCGATGTCGTCGTCCACGGCGACGACGGTCTTCAGGTACGGGTCCCAGCCAAGCAGGCCGAGCATGACCTGGCGGGCCTGGCCCGGCATCCGCTGACGTAAGGCCACGTAGCAGTGGAAGTGCGTGCCCGAGGAGGGATAGTGAATCCTAGTCACGTCCGGGAAGCGCTCCTTGAGTTTCTGAGCCATTTCCGACTCACGCGGGATACGTGCTAGGTTGAGATGATCGGGAGAGTTACCACCAGCAACGTCCAAAAGAACACTGTCCCTGCGACGCAAGATCCTCTCTACTCGTAGCACGTTGTTTGTCGAACGATCTGAAGAATAGCCGGAGAACTCGCCGAAAGGTCCCTCCTCAGCACGCGCCTGCGGATCAATGATACCTTCAAGCACAAAATCCGCTGTCGCAGGCACCCCGATACCATAATGCGGCGTGCGAATCACCTCCAGAGGCTCACCGAATAATCCGCCAGCGATGTCTCTCTCATCCACATCGGCACCAACACGTGCTGCAGCAGCAAGCATAAAGAGTGGGTGGCCACCTATGACCATAGCTACTGGCAAGTGCTCCCCACGCTCAGCAACCATGTTGAGTAAGCGCCAGAGATGTCCCCGAGAGTGCAAACTAGTAGCCAACTCCGTGTTTGAATGAACCATGGAACGATGATAACTCATGTTCCCCACACCTGTCTCGGGGTCCTCGGAAATTATGATGCCACTAGTAATGTACGGTGCCCGATCATGTTTGAAATGCTTGATGAGCGGTAAACAATGTAGATTCACCTCTTCTCCCTCCTCCACAACCTCCAGCACTGGACCGTCTGGGACAACGCGCAGCTTTAAGGGTTTTGTAGCACGTTCCTGAAATGCCTTGTGCAGCTCAGCCTCGTCGGCACCCAGCAACCAAGCTACGCGCCTGCGGGAAGCGAACACGTTAGTGATTAGCTCAACCTCAAGCCCTCTAACCTTTGAGCAGATCACCATCTCGCTGCGCCCGCGAGCCGAGAGTTCGAAGACGATACCGCTTACGTCTTGGTCAGCGGAGAGTTCCTCGTCCACGATCAAGACATCTTCAGGACACTTCTGACGGTACTCCTCCAGAAAAACGTGCAGATCCTGCCGTTCGGACAAATCAGTATACAACCCAGCACCTTTACGTTGCATCAGTTCTAACCTCCTGCCCGGTACCCTGCCACCGCTGGAACGCTCGGTGCTCGATGCCAAACTGGTCAAGCACCTTTCCGACTGTGTGGTGAACTAAATCTTCTATGGATTTTGGATGGTGGTAGAAGGCTGGCACTGGTGGGAGCACAGTTGCTCCGGCCTCGGTCACTGCTACCATGTTGCGCAGATGTATAAGGTTCAGCGGTGTCTCTCGCGTCACAAGCACGAGTCGTCGCCGCTCTTTGAGCGTGACGTCAGCAGCCCGCGCAAGCAGGTCTTCCGTGTACCCGTGTGAGATCGCCGCCAGCGTTTTCATCGAACACGGTGCGACGACCATCCCGATCGTCTGAAAAGAACCTGACGATATCGGAGCCGCAAGGTCATCGGGATCGTGGTAGACATCAGCGAGGGCGATGACATCTTCGGGGTCCATCTCAGCCTCGAGCTCGATGGTACGCCGCGCCCCACGAGAGAGTACTAAGTGCGTCTCGACAATCTCGAACCCTCGCAGCATCCGCAGCAGCGCAATCCCGTAATGGGGCGCGCTCGACCCCGAGATACCGACCACCAGTCGCGAAGGCTGAATCATGGATTTTTCCCCCTGGTTTTAGCGTCAGTCATCAGTAAGATACCCCACTTCTCGTTCCCAAGCCGCAAACCCACCATCCGAGCGTCTTCCACAGAGTAACGGCGACGCTATCGAAAACGGGCTTGCCAAGTTCGCGCTCATCTCCTCAGCGACCAGGATCAGCGGGAAGTTCATGTAGAGGATAATCAAGCACTCCACCTCCAGCGAATTCACACTGCGCAAAAGCTGCTTAATCTGATTTAGAGGTACACCGGCGAAGTCACGATTGGCGGATATGCCGAGGTATGCGATGCTAACCGTTTCATAGCCCGTCTCACACAGTAGATCGCGACGATCTTCTCCACCACTTCGCCGGCGTACAACACGACGAGCGACACCCTTCGGAGGCCGTAGCGCTCGAATTCCGGTTGCGATCAGGAAAGTGTGGCAGCCGTTGCGGTTCGTCAGTCATATCCTCGTCCATCGCAACCTGCTATCTTTCCGCATGAGTCTAATCCTCTGCGTCCACGGCCGGCGAACGAGGGACTCCTTCAGCTATCCCCGAGGCCGTCACCTCTTCGGTAAGCGGCTCCGAGAACAACCACCTCACGTGGTTGAAGAGAAGATTCAGCAGGACAGCGGAGACGGTTCCCATCGCAACCCCGCTTCTCAGGAAGAGTTGCGCATCAGGCGGAAAGTTCGTGTAGAAATCCGGTGCAGCCGTCGGGATCAAGCCAAGTCCTACCGAGATCGCAACGATCACCAAATTGCTGGTGCGATTGAAGTTCACGGTGGACAGGATCCTCATGCCGCTCACTGCCACAAGGGCGAACATCGCCATAGCTACCGCTCCGAGTACCGGCTGTGGAATGGCCGCTACGATACGCCCCATTGGGGGAAACAGGCCAAGCAGTATTAGTATGATTCCCGAAGCCACGGTGACGTAGCGGCTTCGCACTCCGGTAAGCGTGATCACACCGATGTTCTGAGCAAAGGTGGTATATGGAAAGACCTGAAAGACGCTGGCGAGCATCGTGGTCGAGGCATCAGCGCGTATGGCACCACCAATCTGATCGTCGCTGACAGCGCGTTCCACTGCCTCACCGACAGCCTTCGACTGGCCAATACACTCGACGCTCAGCACCATCACGACAAGCAGCATTGTAAAGGATGCCGCCAGGTTAAACTCAGGGAACCCAAAGTAAAAAGGCTCCGGCACGGCAACCACGGCTCCCTCCGTAATACCCTCGAAGTTCGCCATACCGAATATCAGGGCTACTATCGTAGCAGCCACGAGGCTCAGCAAGATTGCGAACTGGCGAAATAACGCCGGCAGAAAGCGATAGAAAACCACCACGATAAGCAGCGTGACCGCACCAAGTGCTACCTTGTCCAGGGCAGCGTAGTCCGGAGCTGCAGGATCAGAACCCACTACCAATCGTACACCTGCCGGCATCAACGACAGGCCGATAACTGTGATCACTGACCCAGTCACCACCGGCGGGAAGAAACGCAAAAGCTTCGTAAAGCCCCAACTCATAATAAACATGCCGATACCGGCAAACAGGACCGCCCCGTACGCCGTCTGGAGACCGTAATCGTTGCCGATCAGGATCATTGGCGTGACCGACGTATACGCTGCGCCCATGACCATCGGCAACCTTATGCCAATCTTCCAGATCCCGAGCGACTGCAGCAGGGTACCTATACCACACAGCAGCAAATCTGCAGTTACCAGATAGGCGATGTCTTCGGGCGGCAAGTTGAGCCCAGCCCCAACGATGAACGGAACCGCTACAGCGCTCGCATACATCACCATGACGTGCTGCAGACCAAGGCCGGCAAGCCTCCCAGCGGGGAGAATCTCATCGACGGGATGTCTACCGGATTGTTCCTCTCTCGCAGACATACTCACCTCATCCCTATACCGACTTTCTTACTTTTATTCATTTCCTCTTCGCTACTTAACGCTCCTAGAGTTCTGCAAGCTAATATTAGGTGCCGGGCTTGTTTTGTTCGCAACTGATAAAAAGCCCGGCACCTTCCGATCAACTCTAGGGAACTAGACGTTGACACCTTTCTTGTTGTACGGCGCCATCGTCCCGGCGTTCGGCAGCTTGGCGATGGTTTCCGTAGTGGCAGGCAGCGCCTCTTCCCAGCCGCGTGTTGGCTCAAGTCCGAGTAGCTTCGCAGCGTTGTTGCCTAAGAAGCCCTCAAGGTCCTCTTCGCTGAGGTTCATGCCCTGTGGCGGATCGCCACACAGCACTTCAAGCTCGCGGATCCACATGCCTGGCTCGTTTGGCGGTGAATCGGTGCCAAGCAGCATACGCTCCTTAGGCATCTGACTTGCAAACTCAACTATGCGGGACTGCAGACACCACCCGGACTCGACGTAGACGTTGGGGTTATCCATAACCATCCAAAACACCTCGAAGAGGTAGACGCCCCCCGTCTGCACGCCGAAGTGCGCAATGATGAAGTTTACGTCGCGGAACTCCTTGATAAGCGGGTAGAACTGCGTCGGGATGGAGTACGGACCATCGCCGGTGTGCATCATGACCGGGATGCCGAGTTCGGCACACTTCTTGACAGCGGGCCGCACCCAGTCCAGCGCACGGTCAGGGCGGTACGCGTGGATATTGGTATGTAGCTTCATCATCTTGTAGCCATACTCTTTAACATGGAACTCCAGCTCCTTGACGCCGTTCTCCACGCCAAAGCGCGGGTTGTAGGTGAAGTTGCCGATAAGGCGATCGGGGTACCTCTGGATGAGCTCGGTGCAGTAGGCCATGTAGTCGCGGATACCCTCGCGTCCGCCACGCATCCCGTCGCGCCAGACAGTATTGCCCGGAGGAGGCTGGATGACGCCGTAGTCGATGCGGCGCTCCTTGCCGTTGATTATGTAGGGACCATCCATCAGCTTGATGAGGCGCTCTCCGGTGAACGGCTCGCCACCGTGACGCCAAGCAGCATCTATGTGGTCGGTCGGGTGGAAATGCACATCGATAATCAAGGCTTGACTCCTTTCTGATAGAAACTAGTTACTTGTGACTTTATGTGCTGGCTAGCATACTCACCTCCTCTCTCCTTCACATCATTGCTTAGTTCTTTTGGTTGCAAATGTCCAACGCTGATCGGAAACCCGACCCGCAATGTGATCTGGACGTACCGGTACTCTGGGGAGCTCTAGACCCGTTGCGTCACGTAAGGCATTGACTATAGCGGGCGTAGAAGATAACGTAGGTGGTTCACCAACTCCGTTAACCCCGTAGGGCGAATCAGGGTGGGGCAATTCAAGGATGTCTATCTTTACTGGCGGCATATCAAGGATCGTGGGAATAAGATAATCAGTGAAGGATGGATTGCGTACCTTGCCATCCTCAATCTGTATTTCCTCCATGAGCGCGAGTCCAAGACCCTGTGCACTACCGCCCTCGATCTGCCCCTCCACGGCTTGTGGGTTAATAGCCTTTCCCACATCCTCTGCAGTTGCAAGCTCTACCACACGCACTAATCCAAGCTCAACATCAACGTCGACAACAGCGCGATGTGCCGCAAATGCAAAGGCCACGTGTGCGTTCCCCTGGCCAGTCTCCGGGTCTATCGGCTCAGTTTTGCGATGACGAAACTCTCGAACTTCCTCGATCGGTTCATTCGCAACGAAGTCGATAAGCGGGATCACAATGTCTCCGTCATCGGAGACAACGTTTCCCTCTTGTAACACAAGTTTCTCAGGAGATATGCCGGTTCTCTCAGCAGCAAGATCCAGGATCCTTTCCCTCACCGCCTCACAAGCCCTCTTGACAGCACCGCCAGTCATCCAAGTTTGGCGCGAGGCCGACGAAGAGCCGGAGTCACCGATACTGGTATCTGCCGTCAGCACTATGACCCGCTCAACTCCAAGTTCAGTGCGTGCGATCTGGGCCTGAACAGTTACGATTCCCTGCCCACATTCAGCCGCCGCAGTGTGTATCTCCACCAACGGCTCTCCGCCAGCTTCTGAGAGCCTGACCCTAGCGGTCGAGTAGTCCTCTGCTCCACCCGAATAATTAATAGCCTTCACCCCGACTGCGTAACCCACACCACGCCTTATTCCTTCACCATGCGTGACGTTGGAAACACCTCCTGGAAGCTCACGCAGGTCCACAAATCTACCGTCGCGTTCGGGCGGAAGCGGCATATCCCGAACGCGCTCCAGAAGCTCAGCTACTGGTGCAGGACCATCCACGGCTTGCCCCGTAGGCAAGACTGTACCTGGTTTCATGGCGTTCTTAATCCGCAACTCGACTGGATCCATATCCAAAGCTTTTGCGAGTCGATCCATGTTGGACTCGCAGCCATAGCAAGCTTGAACCGCCCCAAAGCCACGCATTGCACCGCAGGGGGGATTGTTAGTATAAACAGCGTAGCCATCGATCCTAGCGTTGGGAACTTCATAAGCACCGGCTAAGAAGTAGCAACCATTAGCTATCACTACCTGTGAAGTAGAAGTGTATGCCCCACCATCGAGTAACATCTCTGCCTTGACGAAGACAAGCCTGCCATCGCGCGTGGCGCCATGCTCAAAGTACATCCTTGCAGGATGCCGATGTACGTGTCCAAAGAAGGACTCTTCACGATTGTATACCATTTTTACTGGTCGACCAGTGCACAGAGCCAACATACAGGCATGGATGTGCACCGAGAGATCCTCTCGTCCTCCGAAAGCCCCACCAACGCCAGCTAACGTTAGCCGCACTTTATCTAGCGGAAGCCCGAGACTTGCGGCTACTTGCTTTTGGTCAGTATGCAACCATTGGGTAGAAACGTAAAGGTCTACACCGCCATCCACGGACGGAATCGCTAATCCGGATTCTGGACCTAAGAACGCTTGGTCCTGCATCCCAACCTCGTACTCTCCGGTGACTACTACGTCAGCCTGAGACCGAGCTGCCTCAACGTCGCCATGCCGGATCTTAACGTGACGAACAAGATTCCCACTGGGATGCACCCTTGGTGAATTGGGGTCTAATGCACTCTTGGCATCAACTACAGGTTCCAACACCTCGTACTTCACTTTTATCTTCTCCAACGCTCTACGTGCAGCCTCAGGATGATCGGCAGCCACGATAGCCACAGGTTCACCTTGGTAGCGAACTTCGTTCCAGGCAAGCACAGGCTGATCAGCGACCTTCATGCCGTACAATTTGTTCCCAGGCACATCTTCGTGGGTGAGGACAGCATACACGCCGGGATATATAGCCGCCTCAGAGATATCTATGGAAAGGATTCTAGCCCGCGGATGCGGGCTTCTGAGGGTAGCTCCCCACAGCATTCCCTCCACCCAGAGATCTGAGGAGTAAGCAAAATCACCTTTCACCTTGAGTGTTCCATCCGGACGCGGCGCGCTTGTTCCTATGCCTCCTTGATCCGCAGTTGGTGAAGACAAACGCTGCTGAGTCGGCAATACAACCTCAGAACCCATTACCTCACCATCCTCTTAGCTGCCAGCCTTACCGCATCGATTATCTTCTCGTAGCCAGTGCATCGACACAGATTGCCAGCAAGGTTCTCCCTTATCTCTGCATCAGTCGGTTGTGATTTCCGATGCAACAATGCATGGGTGGCGATGATGAGACCAGGGGTGCAAAAGCCGCACTGCACCGCCCCAGTCTCGACAAAGGCTTGTTGCACTGGGTGCAGATCATCCTCCCTATCTGACAAACCCTCAACTGTAACTATTTCGCATCCCTCAGCCTGACCAGCCATCACAAGACATGAGCAAACGAGCGCACCATCCAGATACACTGAACATGAACCGCACTCACCCTGCTCGCAGGCGTTCTTAGAACCGTAGAGTCCAAGTCGCTCACGCAACACATACAAAAGGCTTTCATATTCCCAGACGTCATCTACTTGCTGCCACTCACCATTCACATTGCAACTCAATCGCATACTCGAAGCTGCCCTCTCATAAACTCACTTGATTGTTTTTAAGACGACACGACACGCTCTTTCCCCCTCGTGGTCTCATAGAGCGCGGACCGCAACCGAACTATATGGGCGCGTGCCGCTGCCTCTGCTGCATCAGGATTTCCGGAGGACATCGCCTCAAAAATTTTCTTGTGATCCTCCAGAGCAAGCAAGGCAGCGTCTTCTGCCCGCCAAATCGAATACATAGCCAAATGGACTTTGCCTTGTAAGTTGTCTAATACCTCACTCAGGTGCCGGTTGCCAGCTAACTCTCTTACCAAACGGTGAAACCTCATATCCAAGTCTATATAGGCAGCTAATTTTTTATCCTTTTCTAACGCCCTTTGATGCTGCTCTAAAATCTTCTTCAGTTCTTCCAGAGATGATTTTTGTAAACGCTCGGTTGCCCGACGAGCAGCTAACCCCTCCAGCAGCTCCCGCACTTCATATAGTTGTATGAGCTCCTTACAGTCAACATGAGCAACAATGGCACCCCGATATGGCACCGTCGTTGCCAAACCATCGTGTATGAGACGCTGCACCGCTTCGCGTACTGGTCCCCTGCTGACATCAAGCTGACGTGCCAACTCTGGAACACTCAATGGTGTGCCCGGAGGTAACTCGTTAGCAAAAATAGCTTCTCTTATCTCCTCGTAGGCTCTATCTGCTAGAAGTCCTCCTCGCTTTATATTGCTAAGCTTTTTCTTCATGACCCTAGTTTCACCTCGTCCACAATTTGACCTCCTACAAATTACAGATTACATGTAATTTACAGTGGTTAATTTTCAATGTCAAGTGACTAACCGAGGCCCGGTCATAATTCACGCTGCCTTGAGGAAAGCTTTGAGCCTGACGCGCAGGTCCCGCTCATGCTTGTATCGGTGCAGCAAAGCCAATTAGGTAGACCAAGGCGGCTCCGAGCGCGAACCGAGCGGTGTTGAGCAGCCCCTTCGTGGGTACCTGCGCGTGACCGTCGAAGATGCCCTTGAACTGCCCGTTGAAGTTCTCGATCGCCCGAGAACGCAGCTCATGGAAGATGCGCCTAACCTCCACTCCCGCGTCGGTGTGCGGGTAGGGACCCCGCTTGGGGGTAACCAAGAACCGCCCGTCTTGGAGACAGGATTCCCTCAAGTCCTCGGCGTCGTAGTGGGTGTCCCCGAGCACGAAGCGCGCCTCCTGGGGCAGTTCCTCAATCGGGGACGGAGCCACCCGGTTGTCCGCGGCGTTCGCCGGGGTGAGCCGGGTGGCCAGCGGTATCCACACCGCGGCCACCGTCACCGCCAAGTGCAGAGCTTCCACCCGTAGAGACCCACCCGTGCCAGCCGGACTTGCCCCAATGGCCCTCGGTGTCGATGGAGGGATGAGACATCACCCCGGCCTCCCGGTCCTTCTTGTGCCATTCCCCGCCCCTGGCCCTGAGCACCGTTGAGTCGAAGGCCACAGCTCGCCCGCAGCTTTCCCAGGGCTTGAGCAACTCCACCAGGTGACGCCCCAAGCAGCCGATCTGCTCGAGCAACGTCTCGAGCAAGGCCTTGCCGAGCCTCCGCTCGAAGGTGCGCCGGCAGGGGAAGCGTCCTCCCTCTTTTAGGAGTTCGCGTACGCTACTCATCTCGGGGGTGGGCTCCTCGAGCACCGCAAGCAGTTCGCCCACCTTGTGCAGGCGCCTGACGATCATGATTACTGACGCTTTGAGGAAGAGCCGCTCGGGATAAACGACGGGCCGCCCGCGAGGGCGGCAGGTAGGCGGTGGCGGGGTGGGGATGAGCTCGACCAAGCGAAGAAGTTGGACAAGGACGCCATCTTGACCGATCATGAGGGTGCCTCCGAGAAGAGGGTTTATACGAGCATAAGCCATTCTCGGAGGCTTTTCGCGTTAGGGCAAGCGTGCTGAGGTGCTATCCTTATTTATGACCAGGCCTCACCTAGTGCACAATCAGGCGACCTCCTGTGGGATGGAGAGGTGCTCGTAATGCGGACATCCGAACACCCTGCATATCCTATCGGCAAGCTCGTAGGCTCCAAGGAGCCCGTCAGAGGTTCCACGACCTTGCGCTTGGCGTGCACCCACTTGGGCTCGATCGCGTTGAGCCACGGGCTCTGCTTGGGCAGAAGGCAGCTCACGATCCTCACCCCTTCGCCGCCCTCTTTGACTCGGCGGTTGTGCCTCCCGAGCCACCGTCTCACCTCCCTGGAGACGCGCCAGGAGGCGTTGTCCCAGATCAGGAGCGGAACCTTCTTGCCAAGAGCCTCAAGCCTCTCGCAGCTCCACTCAAGGAACCGGGTGTGGAGCTCACTGGCCTCCCCTCCACGAACCTCGGCCAGGTGCCGCCCATCTCTGGAAGGTAGTAGAGCCCGTGGCAGGAGACGGCCT
>Ga0068682_100761_pt1 | contig 13164 bp, 14 predicted proteins | sample CeladaPassaB1F01_FD_62238 | JGI IMG/M metagenome (GOLD analysis project Ga0068682, IMG submission 62238) | Cellulose-adapted microbial communities from the Joint BioEnergy Institute, USA - Passage B1F01 | ecosystem: Engineered > Bioreactor > Continuous culture > Unclassified | place: USA, Joint... | reverse complement strand
ATCGTGCCCACCGTGGAGGCGGCCTTCGGGTGCGTGGTGAACCCCACGGGAGAGCAGGTCCACTTCGTGGACGACGCCGGCGAGTACGTCCCCCCGGACGTTATGCTGGCCTGCCTGATCCGCGGGCTCGAGCCCAGGGAGGTGGTCCTCCCCATAAACCTGAGCAGCCGCTACGCTGAGCTGGTGGAGAGCTACGGCGGCACGGTCCACTACGCCCGCACCGGGATGGGCAACGTCGCCATAAGGGCCGCCGAGCGCGCCGCCGACCTCGGCGGCCTCGAGGACGGGCAGTACATCTTCCCCGCCTTTCTCCCCGCCCCCGACTGCTTTATGACGCTGGCCCGGGCCCTCGAGCTCTTCAGGGACCGGCCGCTCTCCAAGGTGCGCAGGGAGTTCGGCGAGCGCTTCGGCAACGTGGTCCGGGAGAGGCTCGAGTGCCCCTGGTCGGCCAAAGGGCGCGTCATGCGGGGCCTGGCCGAGCGGTTCGGCGGCGACCCCGACGCCATCCTCACCGAGGGGGTGAAGCTCATGGTGGACGGCGGGTGGGTGCTGATGCTCCCCGACCCGGATAACCCCCTCTTCTACGTCTACGCCGAGGCCGACGACGGCAGGCGCCCCGAAGCCCTCATGCAGGACTACGTGCGGCTCGTGCGCGAGCTCATCGAGAGCGGCGACTGAGAGGGTGTACTTCAAGTAGAGGGGAAGGTATACTGGCAGTCATGGGCGAGCTCGAGAGGGGCGGTTTCGACTGGGAGGGGGCCGGGGACATCACCGCGCTCTCCCCGGAGGAGTTGCGGCGGGAGCTCCGTGCCCTCGAGGAGGAGGAGCGGGAGCTGAGCCGCCGGCGGAGGGTGCTGCACGGGAGGATAGACCTGCTGCGCGCCGAGCTGGTGCGTCGCGGGGGGGCCGCGCTCTCTCCCGAGGAGCTCGCCCGGGTGCTGTCCGAGAGGCGGTCTTCCGGGGAGGGGGGGAGGCGCCACCGTTGAGCGGCTCGAGCGTGTGCCCCGAGTGCGGCACCGAGGTAACCCTCGACATGAAGTTCTGCCCCGAGTGCGGCAACCGGCTCGACCACGGCCAGTCCACCGTCTCCTACGCGCCGAGCTTCGCCGACGAGGAGATGACCCCGCCGGGCGCGGCCCCGGCGGGGGCGGCGCTCATAGAGCTCGACCAGGTCGAGGGGACGGCCGGGCGCAGGATGCACGACATCTCGCGGGAGCTGGTCACCGTGGGCCGCCATCCGGAGAGCGACATCTTCCTGGACGACGTCACCGTCTCCAGGAAGCACGCCGAGATCAGACGCAGCGAGGGCGGCTACCGCATACGCGACGTCGGCTCGCTCAACGGCACCTACGTCAACCGGGTGCGGGTCGACGCCGTGGACCTGCGCAACGGCGACGAGATACAGATCGGCAAGTACAGGTTCAAGTTCGTATACACCTAGGAGGAGAGAAGGAAGAGGGAGGGGAGGAAGTTCTCATGGACAACGGCGGCGGAAGCCCCAAGGACCACTACACGATAGGCGAGGTCGTAGAGCGGCTCAAGCCGGAGTTCCCCACCCTCTCAGTGAGCAAGATACGCTATCTGGAGCGGCGGCGGCTCATAAACCTGAACCGGACGCGGGGGGGCTACCGGCTGTTCACCGAGCAGGACGTCGAGCTTTTGCGCTACATACTGAAGCTGCAGGAGGAGGAGTACCTGCCGCTGAAGGTCATAAAGAAGAGGATCGAGGGCGGTGCGCCGCTCTCCTCGCTCTCCAAGGACTCGGCGGGCGACCTCTCCAGGGTGCTCGAGGAGAGGACGTACACGGCCGAGGAGCTCGCCGACTCCCTCGACGTGGAGGTGAGGTTCGTGGAGGAGTTGATCTCTGTGGGGGTCATCGGGAGGGGCGGCGAGCTCACCCAGCGGGACAAGGAGATAGCCCGGCTGGCGCTCGAGATGGCCAAGTACTCCATCCAGCCGCGGCACCTGCGGGGCATAATGGCGGCCGTGGACCGGGAGGCGGCGCTCTTCAAGCAGGTGCTCAACCCCGAGTTGCGCAGCGGCGACGAGAAGCGGGTTCAGGAGGCGATGGAGAAGGCCCGGCACCTCGCCGCGGTGGACTCGCGGATGAAGGAGCTGATGATGGCCGGGGTGATAGAGAGCTTCGACCCGCGCTCCTCGTCGTGAACATCACCGAGCGCACCATCCAGGTCATACGCAACAGGATCCGGTCTGTCCCCGACTACCCGAGCCCCGGGGTGGTCTTCCGGGACATCACGCCCCTGATGGAGGACGGGCCCTCCCTGCACGCGGCGGTGGACGCGCTCGCGGAGGCCACGAGGAGCCTGGACTACGACCGGGTGATCTCCGCGGAGGCCCGCGGCTTCGTCTTCGGCACCGCGCTCGCCTACCGCTCGCGCAAGGGCCTCGTCCTCGCCAGAAAGCCCGGCAAGCTGCCGCGGGAGGTGATCTCGGTCTCCTACGAGCTGGAGTACGGCACGGACTCCCTTGAGGTCCACGCGGACGCCATACCGCCCGGAACCCGCGTGCTCGTCGCCGACGACCTGCTGGCCACGGGCGGCACCGCCCGGGCGATGTGCGAGCTGGTGGAGAAGTCCGGGGGTAGCGTGGCCGGCTGCGCCTTCCTCATAGAGCTCGGCTTCCTCGAGGGCCGCAAGAAGCTCCTTGCGGGATACGACGTGATCTCCCTGATCAACTACCATGACCCTGCAGCAGAGTAGCCCCCCCGCCCGCCCCGGCGACGAAGAACGACTCCTCTCCCTCTACCTCCGTACCCTCTCCAGCCCTCAGACCCAAAAAACGTATAATACTGAGATACGAGCCTTCCTCTCCTACCTGAGAGAGAGGCTCGGGAAGAACCTGGGGGAGGTAACGGCCGAGGACATCTCGCTGTACAGGGAGCACATCACGGGGGCCTACGCCCCGGCCACGGCGGCGAAGAAGCTGACGGCGCTGAGGCGCTTTCTGACCTTCACGTACATGGGCGGCATCACGCGGGTAAACCCGGAGGCGCTGAAGTTCTTCGCCAAGAGCCCGCGCGTGCGCCAGGACCCCTCGTACAACATCCTCACCGAGGAGGAGCTCTCGCGCATGCTCTCGGCGGCGCGCGCGGACAACCCCCGGGACCACGCTCTGCTGGCCGTGATGGCCGGGTGCGGGCTCAGGGAGGCAGAGGTCGTCGGGCTGCGCGTCGGGGACTTCCGGGAGCACGGGGACGCGGTGCTCCTGCGGGTGCGCGGCAAGGGGGACAAGGTGCGAAACGTGCCCGTCTCGCCCGAGCTCTGGCGCCTCGTGCAGCGCTACGTGCTCTCCTCGGGGCGCAGCCTGAGCTCCCAGACGGACGCCAGAAAGCCCCTTTTCCCGTCGCGCGTCGGGAAGGACAGGCCGCTGACGACCCGCTCGATCCAGAACATAGTCAAAAAGTACGTCCGCGCCGCCGGCATAAACAAGCCCATCTCGCCGCACTCCATACGACATACCGTGGGCACCAACATGGCCATGAACCAGGCGCCGCTCCTGGTCATACAGCAGTTCCTCGGCCACTCGGACCCCAAGACCACCATGCGCTACATACGCCGCGCCGAGGAGCTCGCCTCCAGAGCCTACGAGTACAACACCCTCCCCCTGTAGGCGCCAACTTCGCATAAGGACAATTCTCGGAAGTTCACCGGAGGCGGTAGCGGAGGAAGAGCTCGCCCCCGGCGGCGTGGGCGGAGAGGAGGGTACAGCCCACGGGGGGGCCGCCCGGGGGGAGCTCGAAGGGGCGGCGGAGGGCTTCGGGGGGTTCGCGCGAGATCCTGGGCGACACGGTCAGGAAGAGCTCGTCGGCGAGGTGGCGGTAGATGGCCTCGCCCGAGAGCCTGGGGCCGCCCTCGATGAGGACGCGCCGCGCGCCGAAGCCGTCGAGGAGGGCGCGCAGAGCCTCGCGGAGATCCACGCCTCCCCCCGCGGCCTCGGGGAGCGGGAGGAGGCGGGCGCTCTTCGAGAGTTTCTCGGCGGCCGCACCGGATGCTGCGGGTTCGGGGAGGATCACGAGCGTCCTCTCGCGGTCGAGGTCGAGGAGGTTCTCGAGGGGGACTTCCCCGGTCGAGGTGAGGACGGCGGCGAGGGGTTCGGGGGCCCTCCTGCCCTCGGAGCTCAGGGACATCCGCTCCGCCCGCAGGGTATTGGCCCCTATGAGGACGGCGTCGGCCAGGGAGCGGAGGACGCGCATGACCTCCCTGTCGGCCCTCCCGCCGATGCCCCCGGCCCTCCCGGAGATGGAGGCGCTGCCGTCGAGCGTGCTCACCGCGTTCAGAAAGACGAAGGGAAGTCCGGCGTCCCCGCCGCCGCGCTGCGGGAGGGAGAGATCCCCGTATATCTCCCGGACCCGCAGCGCGGGCGGCGGGTAGAGCCTCAGGCCCTCAGGACGCCGCGGCAACCCTGTAGGCCTCGTATCTGGCGACGTCCTCGCGCGGCAGCGTCACGTCCAGGAGCACGCCCTCCTCGGTGTGGCGCCTGGAGTGTATCTCTGCCCGGCCGTACAGCCGGCTCGCCGCGCCGTACTCCGAGTGGGGTATCAGAAGACCGACCCGCTCCCACATCCCGGAGATCTCGGCGTACACCCGCTCGACGAGCGGCCCGCAGCCCCCCTCCTCCAGCGCGCTGATCATCACCGCCTCGGGGTGGCGGTTGCGTAGTTGTATTATGCGGTGATATGGGAGGAGGTCCTTTTTGTTGAGGCAGAGGATCTCGGCCGGCGGGGGGCCGGCGGCGTCTCCTCCCCCTGTGAGGAGGTCGGAGAGGGTCCTCCGGACGACCTGTATCTCCTCCTCGAGGTCGGGGCTCGAGGCGTCGGCGCAGAGGATCAGGATGTCGGCGTCGCGGGCGGCCTCGAGCGTGGAGGCGAAGGAGTGGACGAGCTGGGCGGGGAGCTTGCGTATGAAGCCCACCGTGTCGGTGACCACGAAGCCCGGGCGGAAGACGCCGTCGGAGGAGGAGCCCTCGACGAGGCGCGTGGTGGTCTCGAGGGTCTCGAAGAGCCAGTCGCGGGTGGACTTGCCCGCGTCGCTGAGGGCGTTCAGGATCGTGGTCTTGCCAGCGTTCGTGTAGCCCACGAGCGCCACCTTGGGGGGCCCGCTCTCGCGCAGCCGGGAGGCGCGCACCTCGCGCGAGGCCTCCTCCGCGCGGAGCTTGCGCCGGATCACGGAGATCCTGTCCCTTATCGCTCGGCGGTCGTACTCCAGCTGCTGCTCGCCGGGGCCGCGCGTGGCGCCGCGCCCTCCGCCGCCACCGCCGCCGGCGAGCCGGCTGAGCTCGGGGTTGCGGCCCTTGAGGCGCGGGAGGCGGTACTCCAGGTCGGCGAGCTCCACCTGCAGCCGGCTCGCCGCGTCGTGCGCGTGGGCCTCGAAGATCCTGATGATGAGCTCCGTCCGGTCCACGACCGTGGCGCCCGCGTCCCGCTCCAGAACACGGGCCTGGGAGGCCGAGAGCTCGTCGTCGGCCACGACGAAGGAGGCCCCGCTGGCCTCCACCAGCTCCCTCAGCTCCTCCCGCTTGCCGCGCCCCAGGTACCCGGCGCCGTCGCGGCGGGCCTGCTCGAGCCTGCCGGCGACCTCGAGCCCGAGCGTCCCGGCGAGCCGCCCGAGCTCGTCCAGGTGGCGCTCCTCCCCCGCCGCGACCAGAACCGCCCTGTTGTTGTCCGCCGACCTCTCCTCCGTCATGCACCTATTATATCATGCATGGAATGCAAGGCCTTCCGCAGGGCGGGGTCCTCCGGGGAGGGGGAGACGACGAGGCGGGCCCTGCCGGAGAGGGTGCGGGCGAGCTTGTCGAACCAGCGCATCTGCCGGCGGGCCAGGTGGCGGGTACGGACGGAGATCGCCTCCTCGGCCTCGGGCAGGGAGATCTCCCCGCGCAGGTGGGAGAGGAGCTCGCGCACGCCTATGGAGCCGAGGACGGAGGGGTTGACGCGCGCGCCGGCCTCGAGAAGGTCCTGCAGCCTGCGGGCGTCGGCGAGCCCGCGGCGGGCTATGCGCGAGGATCTCCGGGCGATGGCCTCGTCCAAGGAGGCGCGCTCGGGGCGCAGGTAGATCAGGGCGAGCTCGTAGGCGGGCTCACCCTCCCAGATCGAACCGCGCTCCGGGGCCCCGTAGAGCTCGAGCTCCAGCCTGCGCGCCTCCCTGCGCGGGTTGGCGGCCCCCGCGGCCGCCCGCTGCGCCAGGGCCCGGATCTCCCGCGGGACCTTCGGGGCCAGCGGGATGTCCAGCACCGTCGCGTTCAGGTACATCCCGGTGCCCGCATCGAGCACCGCCGCGCCCGCCCCGGAGCCCTCGATCGCCGCGCGCGCCCTGCGCCGGTGCTCGGCCACCGTCCACTCCCGCGTCACCGGGACCACCCCGACGAGCTCCGCCGGCCTGCTGCGGGCCTGGTTCGTTATCTCGGGGATCTCCCTGTAGACCTGCATGGAGTCCACAACCACCGTGGGGACCCACACCCCCTCCGCCTCCGTGAGCAGGGCGGAGAGCTCGTCGGCGACCTCGCTCTTGCCGCTCGCCGTGGGCCCGCAGACGGCTACGACCCGCGCGCTTCGCATGCGGGCTCCCCGCCTACAGCGGCCTCCCCGCGTACAGCACGTGCGGCCCGGCGGACTCTATCCTGGCCCTCACGTACTCTCCCGGCCCGGCCTCCGTGTCCACGTGCACCGCGTGCCCGCTCCAGGTCTCCCCGATGGCCCTCCCCGAGTCCGAGCGGCCGTGGCGGATGTAGATCTCCTCGGTGCCCCCCACCTTGCGCTGGTTGCGCCGGAAGGCGTTCTGCTCCACGGCCCTCAGCACCTCCAGAAAGCGCCGCTGCACCACCCCGGGCGGTACCGCGCCCTCCATCTGCGCCGCCTCCGTCCCCCGGCGCGGGGAGAACTTGAAGATGTACGCCGAGTCGAACTGGCAGTCCTCTATCAGCCTCAGCGTCGCCTCGTGGTCCTCCTCGGTCTCGCCGGGATGCCCCACTATGATGTCCGTGCTCAGCGTCCCGTCCGGCACGTGCTCCCTGAAGACCTCTATCTTTCTCCTGTAGCGGTCCGCCCCGTACCCCCGGTGCATCATCTTCAGCATCCGGTCGGACCCTGACTGCACCGGAAGGTGCAGCTTCTTTACTATCGTGTCGCGCTCGCCGATGGCCCGGAGCGTCCGGTCCTCCATGTTGGAGGGGTGGCTGGTCGTAAACCATACCCGCGGAGCCTCCTCCGCCACCGCCTCCAGCAGATCGCAGAACCTCCTCCTCTCGTGCCTCCAGGCGTCGACCGTCTGCCCGAGAAGCGTGATGTAGTTCGTCCCGCTCCTCACCAGCCGCCGCACCTCCTCCAGAACGTTCTCCAGCGGCCGGCACACCATCCTGCCCCGTACGCGCGGTACCACGCAGTAGCTGCACCGGTAGTTGCACCCGGTCATTATGGTCACGAACGCGCTCTTCTGGCCCTCCACCCCGGGCAGCTCCGGCGTGTAGGTCTCCTCCATCGTGGGAAGCCCGATGAACTCCGCGAGCTCGTAGGTATTATGCGTTCCCAGCACCAGGTCTATGCCGTACTGCTCCTGGAGCTCTGCGGCCTCGTCGGAGGCGCCGATGCAACCGGTGAGGGCGACCTTCTTCACCCGCCCCTCGCGGCGGAGGCGGTTGAGCTCGCCGAGGTGCCCCCTTATGCGGTTGACGGCGTTCTCGCGCACGTAGCAGGTGTTGAGGATGACGAGGTCGGCGTCCTCGTAGCGCTGCACCTCGGCGTAGCCGGCGTCGAGGATCATACGCCGCATCCGATCGGAGTCGTGGACGTTCATCTGGCAGCCGAAGGTGCGGATGCAGGCGGTGCGCCCCGCCCCGCCTTCCGCGCGGCCCCCGCGCGGCTTGCGGGAGAGGGGCACCACCGGTCTGTTTTGCGTGTCAGTAGTGGTCATACTCCTCCTCCGGCTCGTAGACCGAAACCCGGATGACGACCTCGCCGGGCCTCGCCTCGAGCCGCAGCTCTCCGCTCTTCAGGTAGCTGGCCTGCGCGGCCCGGCTTAGTATATCCGCTATCCTGGCCCTGTCCTCCTCCCCGACGTACAGCACGGGGCCAGAGCCCGGCCGCCCGCCGCCCCCGGCAGCGCCCCCGGTCCCCTCCTCGCCCGGCGGCATCCTCCCCGCGCCCCGCACCTCGCCCCGCAGGACGCGCTGCACCGTCCTCAGCGAGACCCCGAGCCCCAGCCGGCGCGCCGCCCGGTGCACCTCCCGGCCGGAGCCCCCCTGTATTATGCGGTTGTGGAGGAGGGAGGCGAGGATCGCGGCGGGGGTGCCGTGGTGGAGGGAGAGGGTGGGGTTTCGGGCGGCGAAGGCGCGGCAGGTGGCGAGGAGGTTGGATCTGGAGGGGCGGGTTGGGGACTGGAGGGAGCGTTCGGGGAGGCGGCTGGTATCGAAGACGGCGTGGAAGGCGGTCGGGGAGGAGGGGTGGAGAAGGCGGGCCTCGAGCGCGGCCTGGCGGATGTGGTAGAGGGAGAGCCCGGCGCCGTGGGGGGTGTTCTCGCCGTCGCGCACCGGGGAGAGGTGGCGGGAGGTGACGCCGGGCTCGAAGATCAGCTCCGCGTAGGGTTCGGGGACCCCGCGCCCGTCGTCCAGCACCGTGAGGGTGCGGTAGCGCCGGGATCTCAGGGCGGTGGCCACGAAGATGCGGGAGGCGCCGGCGTCGCGGGCGTTGCGCAGCATCTCCAGCAGGGCGTCCTCCACGCAGGAGATGCGGGAGGGCGAGCGGCGCGGCCCCTCGACCCCCGAGAGGCGGGCGAAGCCGGACCCCAGGTCGCGGTAGGGACCCTCCACGGGGGCCTCAGCGGGCCACCTCGCTCACGCGGCTCTCCCGGATCACGGTGACCTTGATCTGGCCGGGGTACTCCAGCTCGTCCTCGATCTTGCGGGAGATGTCGTAGGCCAGCTTCGCCGCGATCCGGTCGTCCACCTCGGAGGGCTGGACCATCACCCGGATCTCGCGCCCCGCCTGTATGGCGTAGGCCTTGTCCACGCCGCGGTGTGAGAGCGCGATGTCCTCCAGGTTGCGCAGCCGCTCCAGGTAGACCTCCGTCGTCTCCCGGCGGGCGCCCGGGCGGGCGGCGGAGACCGCGTCGGCCGTCGCCACGATCACGTCCTCCACCGTCTGCATCTCCACCTCGTGGTGGTGGGCGCTTATCGCGCGGACCACCTCGTCGGACTCGCCGCACTTCTTGGCGAAGCGCCCCCCGATCAGGGCGTGCGTCCCCTCCGCCTCGTGGTCGATGGCCTTGCCCACGTCGTGCAGCAGCGCCGCCCGGCGCGCGATCTTCACGTTCGCCCCCAGCTCCTGGGCCATCATCCCGGCGATGTTGGCCACCTCCACCGAGTGGGCCAGCACGTTCTGGCCGTAGGAGCTGCGGTACTTGAGCGCCCCCAAAAGCCGCAGCAGATCCCCGTGCATGCTCCCCGAGACCTTCGCGTCGTAGAGCGCCTGGCGGCCGGCGGCCTTCATCTCCTTCTCGACCTCCTTGCGCACCTTGGCCACCACCTGCTCTATGCGTCCCGGGTGGATCCTCCCGTCCTTCACCAGCCGCTCCATGGCGATGCGGGCGACCTCCCTCCGCACCGGGTCGAAGCACGAGAGCACCACCGTCTCCGGCGTGTCGTCGATTATCACGTCGACGCCGGTGGCCGCCTCAAAGGCCCGGATGTTGCGCCCCTCCCGGCCGATGACCCGGCCCTTCATGTCGTCGGAGGGCAGCTCGACGGCCTTGACGGTCGACTCGGAGGTGAGGTCGGAGGCCAGCCGCTCCATGGTGGTGGCGAGTATCCGGCGCGCCTCCAAATCGGCGTTCTCCTCGGCCTCGGAGATCCTGTCGCGCACCATCCGGCCGATGCGCCGCTCGAGCTCGGCCTCCACCCGGGAGAAGAGGCGCTCCTCGGCCTCCGCGCGGGAGAGGCCGGAGATCTCCTCCAGCGCCCGCAGCTGCTCCTGCTCCCGCTCGGCGAGGCTCTCCTCCCGGCGGCGCAGCTCATCCTCCGTCTCCGAGAGCCGCCGGCGGCGCTCGTCGAGCTCGACCTCCCGGCGGTCGAGGGCGGTGTCCCGGTTGTCCAGCCGCTCCTCAATGCGCGAGATCTCCGCCCGGCGCGCCCGGACCTCGGCCTCGGCCTCGTCCTTTATCCTCATCGCGGCCTCCTTGGCCGCCAGCTCCGCCTCCCGGCGCAGCGTCTCGGCCTGCCGGTTGGCGTCCTCGATTATGGAGCGGGCATCGGCTCTGGTCTCCGCCAGGCGCCTGTCGGTGCGCGACCTGCAGACAATGTAGCCCGCGGCCGCGCCGACGGCGATGCCGATGGCCAGCCCCAGGACCATCCATAAAACGCTCATGCGGGTTTTCCTCCAAGTAGCGGCGGCCCCCTATATATGCCGGCCGCCGGGTCGATCTCGGCCTACGTTCCTTCCGGAGGATCCGCGCGGTACTCGCGGGCGACCTCGGCGCACACCTCCGCCGGGTAACCCCGGCGCATCAGAAAGCCGTACACCCGGCGCGCCTGGGCGTCGGACCCTCCCCCCCTATTATATCTCCGGGCGGCCGCCCGGCGGGCCTCCTTGAGCTGCGAGCGGCCGGCGAAGGCCTCCTCCACAAACCTCTCGGCGAGCTCGGGGGCGACGCCTAGCCTCCTGAGCTCCGCGGCCACCCGCCTGGGCCCGTAGCGCCGGCTCTTCTCCCGCGAGAGGTCCCGGGCGAACGCCTCGTCGTCCAGATAACCCAGCTCCCGCAGCCGCCCCACAACCGCCCCCACGACCTCCTCGGGGTGCCCGAAGCGCCGCAGCCGGTCCCGGACCTCCTTCTCGGAGCGCGAGCGGTGCCCGAGCAGGTCGAGCGCCCGGCCCATGGCGAGAACACGCTCCCCCTCGCCCCGCAGCGCGCGCAGCTCCTCCTCGCTAAGCTCCGCGCCCTCGACGAGGCCGTGCCCGGCGGCGAACCCGGCCTCCAGCTCGGCCCAGAAGCTCCCGTCGACGAAGACGCGCGCCCGCCCCCGGCGCTCGCTGACCCGGGTTATGCGGGGCACGGGCGAAAACCCCTACAGGACCGGCTCGGCCCGGCCCTCCAGCTCCTCCCGCTCCTCCCCGCCGAGGCCCAGCCGCTCGTAGACCTCGCGGGTTATCCGGTCGCGTATCTCCGGGTGCTCCTTGAGGAACTTGCGGGCGTTCTCGCGCCCCTGCCCGATCCTCTCCTCCCCGTAGGCGAACCAGGCGCCGCTCTTCTGGATCACACCCTGCTCTATCCCCACGTCCAGCAGGCTCCCCTCCCTGGAGATCCCCTCCCCGTACATGATGTCGAAGGTGACCTCCTTGAACGGCGGCGCAACCTTGTTCTTGACGATCTTCACCCGCGTCTGGTTGCCCACCGTCTCGTTGCCGGCCTTCAGCGCCCCGATGCGCCGGATGTCCATCCGCACGCTCGCGTAGAACTTCAGCGCCCGACCCCCCGGCGTGGTCTCCGGCGAGCCGAACATCACCCCTATCTTCTCCCGCAGCTGGTTTATGAAGATCGCCGTGGTCCCCGACCGCGAGAGCGACCCCGAGAGCTTCCTCAGAGCCTGGCTCATAAGCCGGGCCTGAAGCCCCACGTGAGAGTCCCCCATCTCACCCTCTATCTCGGCTCTAGGGACCAGCGCGGCCACGGAGTCTATGACCACGGCGTCGAGGGCCCCGGAGCGGACGAGGGTGTCGGCGATCTCGAGGGCCTGCTCGCCGCTGTCGGGCTGTGAGAAGTAGAGGTTCTCCAGGTCGACGCCTATGGCCTCGGCGTAGGTGGGGTCGAGGGCGTGCTCGGCGTCTATGAACGCGGCGAGCCCGCCGGCCCTCTGGGCCTCGGCGATGATGTGCAGGGCGAGGGTGGTCTTTCCGCTGGACTCCGGGCCGAAGATCTCCACGATGCGCCCCCTGGGGACCCCCCCGACCCCGAGGGCGAGGTCGAGGGCCAGGGAGCCGGTGGAGATGGAGGCGACCTTCTGGGAGGCCCGGTCGCCCATCCGCATGATCGAACCCTTGCCAAACTGCCGCTCTATCTGCGATACGGCGGTGTCTAGCGCCTTGCTCTTGTCCAATGCCATTCCCTCCGGAGACGCCCGGCGAGCGGGCGGCTTCTCGCACAGACTGCTGCCACTTCTTCTTTCCGGGCCAATTATACCGGCGGGAGGGCACGCTCCCAACGCCGGATGGGGCCTCTTACCCGGCGTCCTTGAGGGTCCAGCTGCGGGTCAGCACCTCCCCGTCGCCGCCCAGCACGCCGACGCTCTGCCCGTTGACCTCGACCCGGACGGCCCCGGCGTTGCCGGTGGTGAGCGTCACCTCCTGGGAGGCCTCGAAGGTCTGCGAGAAGCCGGGCTCGGCGATCCCCTCGTAGACCACCGACCCGTCCGACTGGATGCTCATCCAGGAGGGCGCCCCCTCGACGCTCACCAGCACCTCGAGCGTCTCCGGGGAGACCTCCCCGGCGTTCGCCTCCTCGCCCGCGGCGGGCTGGCGCTCTTCTGCCCGCCGCTGCTGCTCCGGGGCGGGGCCCCGCTGCGCCTCCCCTCCGTCCCTCTGTCCCCCGCCGGCCTCCTCCGCGGGGCGCTCCCCTCCTCCCGCCGCGGGCGAGGCCTGCTGCTCGGGGGGCGAGGAGGCCCGCTGCGAGCTCTGGCCCACGTAGTAGAGGGCGCCTATGACCGCGGCCACCAGCAGGACGACCGCCAGGGTGAGCGCGACGGCCGGGGCGAGGCGGCTCCGCTCCGCCTCCGCGAGGCCGCCGGGGCTTATGAGGGGCTTGTCGAAGCCGCTGCTCCCGGGGACGGCGTGGTTCATCCGGCGCTCCCGGCGCGGGCTCCTGCGGCGCTTGAGCTCCTGGGAGAGCCGCTCGCCGTCCAGGCCGAGGTAGTTGGCGTAGGTCTTCAGGAAGCCCTGCACGTAGACGGCGTCGGGCAGGACGCTGTAGTCCTCGCGCTCCAGGCCCTCCAGGTAGCGCTTGCGGATCTTGGTGGCCTGCTCCACCTCGTGCAGGGAGAGGCCCCGCTCCCTGCGGGCCTCCTGCAGGATCTCCCCGATCCGCAGCCCGCCCCCGTCCTCTTCCCCGTTGTTGAAGGTGCCCGGCCTCTCGTCACCCATCGCGCTTAAAGCCTATCACCAACCCT
>Ga0068682_100752_pt1 | contig 13317 bp, 9 predicted proteins | sample CeladaPassaB1F01_FD_62238 | JGI IMG/M metagenome (GOLD analysis project Ga0068682, IMG submission 62238) | Cellulose-adapted microbial communities from the Joint BioEnergy Institute, USA - Passage B1F01 | ecosystem: Engineered > Bioreactor > Continuous culture > Unclassified | place: USA, Joint... | reverse complement strand
GGAAGACGGAGGGCGCCCGGAAGTGCTCGTGCTCCACCCGGTCGCGCCGGAGCACGAGCACCGTGGCGTTCACCACCACGAACACCAGGAGCAGCAGCACCACCGTAGTGCTCGCCAGATCCTCGATGTCGCCCGTCGAGATCAGGCCGACCGCGATCAGGGTGGTGAACGCGATGGACACCCACGGGGTGCGGCGCAGCGGATGCACCCGGGCGAAGACCGAGGGCATCACCCCCTGGTCGCCCATCCCGTAGATCAGGCGCGAGGCCATGATCATGTTGATGAGCGCCCCGTTGGAGAGGGCGAACAGCGCGATGAGGGCGAAGAGCCAGGTCGGGACCCCGAGGGGGCTGGCCTCCACCACCTCCAGCAGCGGCCCGCTGGAGGCGGCGAGCCGCTCCACCGGGACGACCATCGCCGCGGTGAAGGTCACGAGCAAATAGATGATCCCGGCGAGCAGTATCCCCCCGAAGAGGGCGCGCGGGAAGCTCCGCTGCGGGTCTTGCACCTCCTCGGCGACGTTCACCGAGTCCTCGAACCCTATGAGGGCGTAGAAGGAGAGCGCCGCCCCGGAGAGCACGGCGAGCGGGACGCTCACCCCCTCCCTGAACTCGAACGCCCGGGAGGGCTCCCCCGACCCGCTCACGAGCGCCACGACGCCGATCAGGACGATGAGCAGCAGCCCCCCGAGCTCTATGCAGGTGAAGATGGCGTTCAGGGTCACCGACTCGCGGATGCCGTAGAAGTTCACGAAGCCCACCACCAGGATAAAGACCAGCGCGATGATCACCGTGGGCCCCGCGATGAACTCGGCCAGGTAGTCCCCGCCGAAGGCGATGGAGAGCGCCGAGGCCGAGGTCACCCCGGACATCACCACGGCAAAGGCCACCATGAAGGTGAAGAAGGGGGTCTTGAACGCCCGGTGGACGTAGCTGGCCGCGCCCCCGGCCCGGGGGTACTTGGAGACCAGCTCCGCGTAGGCGAAGGCGGTGAAGAGCGCGAGCACGAGGGCGAGCAGGAAGGCCGACCAGATCGCCCCGCCGGTGATGGCCCCCACCTCCCCCACGAGCGCGTAGATCCCGCCGCCCACCATGTCCCCCACGATGAAGAACAGCAGAAGCAGCGGCGTGACCGCCCGCCGCAGCGCCGGGTGATCCCCGGCCCTCTCCCCCCTGGCTTCGGAAGCGTCCATCTCGCCCTACCTCCCTCCAGGCTCCGCCGGAACTACTCCCTGCTCCATCCTAACCCCGCCCGCAACCCCGTTCCACAGAGGAGGAGCGCTCACGAGACCCGCTCCACCGCCGCGGCGGGCTCGGGCGGGGCGGGCGGCGCGCCGGAGACGGCCCGCGGCCCGAGAAGCTGCTTGAGCTCGGCGAAGAGGTCCGAGGAGTCGTCCACCGTGCACACCTCCTCCTGCCGGCCGCCGTCCGACACGAGGATGAGGGGGCTCTCCCCCGGGTAGCGCCGGACGACCTCGAAGGCGCGCAGCGCCAGCGAGCGCGGGCGCCCCTCGAAGGCCGCGGCGCGCAGGTACACCGGGTCGGGCCCCGGCGCGAGCTCCAGCTCCTCCACCTCCATCGCCACGATGCGCGGGATGCCCTCCTTGCGGTCCACCCGCCCCTTCACCTTCACGATGGCATCCTCCCGGATGCCGGCCGAGCAGCCCGCGTACACCCGCGGGAAGACCAGCACCTCGGCCATGCCCCGGGTGTCGTCGAGCTGGAGCACCGCCATCGTTTCCCCCTTGCGGGTCGTGCTCACCCGCACCGAGGTCGCCAGCCCGGCCACGCAGACCACCGCCCCGTCCTGCCTCCCGTCGAGCTCGGAGAGGGAGAGGTCCACGTGCTTTCTCAGCTTGTGCATGACCGGGCGCAGCGGGTGGTCGGAGACGAAGAGCCCGAGCGTCTCCTTCTCCCACTCCAGGTTGCGCCGCGGGTCGTCCGGCGTCGCCAGGACCTCCGGCCTGGGGGGCGCAACCTCCGCCAAGTCGAACATGGCGAACTGGCTCTCCGAGGAGGCCCTCCTCCCCCGCGAGACGCGCTCGACGGCCTCCGTGTGCACCGCGAGCATGGCGCTGCGCGAGTGCCCGGTGCGGTCGAAGGCCCCGCACTTGATCAGCGACTCCAGCGTCCGCTTGTTGTAGGTGGAGGGGTCCACCCGCTCGCAGAAGTCGAAGATGTCCCTGAAGGGCCCGCCCTCCTCGCGGGAGGCGAGGATCGCCTCCACCGTGTTGTCCCCGACGTTCTTGACCGCCGAGAGCCCGAACCGGATGGTGTCTCCCACCACCGTGAAGCGCTTGCCGCTCTCGTTGACGTCCGGGGGCAGCACCTCTATGCCCATCGCCCGCGCCTCGGCGACGTACTGCGGCACCCGGTCCTTGGTGTTCATCACGCTGGAGAGCAGCGCCGCCATGTAGGCCGTCGGGTAGTGTGCCTTGAGGTAGGCGGTCTGGAAGGCGAGGAAGGAGTAGCAGGCCGAGTGGCTCTTGTTGAAGGAGTAGCCCCCGGCCTTCTCCATCCACTCCCAGAGCTCCCGGGCCACCCCGGGCTCCACCCCGTTCTCCTCGCACCCGCGCATGAACTTGTCCCGCAGGGTGGCGAGGATGTCCTTCTTCTTCTTGCCGATGGCCTTCCTCAGGGTGTCGGCCTCGCCGGGGGTGAAGCCGCCCAAAACCTTGGAGATCTCCATGAGCTGCTCCTGGTAGGCGGCGACCCCGTAGGTGGGCTCGAGGATGGGCTTGAGGCGCGGGTCGGGGTAGCGCACGCTCTCGGGGTCGTGCTTGCCCTTCTTGAAGTTGGGGATGTAGTCCATCGGCCCCGGGCGGTAGAGGGCGTTGAGCGCGACCAGGTCGTCGAAGCGGTCGGGCCTGACCTCCTGCAGCATGCGCTGCATGCCGCTGGACTCGAACTGGAAGACCCCGAAGGTGTCGCCGCGGGCGAAGAGCTTCAGGGTCTCCTCGTCGTCGAGCGGTATCTCGCGGATGTTTATCCGCTCGCCGGTGGTCTCCCGGACGATCCTGAGGGTCTCCTCGATGACGTCGAGGTTCCGCAGGCCGAGGAAGTCCACCTTGAGCAGCCCGAGCGCCTCCACGTCGCTCATGGGATGCTGCACCATCACCGAGCTCTCGTCCTTGGCCACCCGCTGCAGCGGGACGATGTCGGTGAGCGGCTCCTCGGAGATCACGACGCCCGCGGCGTGGGTCCCGGCGTGGCGCGCGTAGCCCTCTATCTCGAAGGCGGTGTCGAGCACCCTCTTTGCCGCCTCGTCCCGCTCTACGAAGCGCAGTATCTCGCGGGCCGCCCCGGGGTGCTTCTCGGTGGGCTCGTAGCGTCCGTCCCCGGTTTTGCGGAGCACGTCCTTGAGCGTGGTCCCGACGGGCTTCTCGGGGATGAGCTTGGCGAGCTTGTCGGTCTCGGCGTAGGGGTACTGGAAGATCCGGGCCGCATCCCTTATGGCGGCCTTGGCCCCGATGGTCCCGAAGGTGATGATCTGGGCGACGTGCTCGTGCCCCCCGTACTTCTCGGTCACGTACCGCATGACCTCCGAACGTCCCGCGACCGAGAAGTCTATGTCCACGTCGGGCATGCTGATGCGGTCGGGGTTGAGGAAGCGCTCGAAGAGCAGCGAGTACTGCAGCGGGTCGAGGTCGGTTATCTCCAGGGCGTAGGCCACGATGGAACCCGCCGCCGAGCCCCGCCCGGGCCCCACCGCGATGCCGCGGTCCTTGGCGTACTTGACGAAGTCCCACACGATGAGGAAGTAGTCCTCGAACCCCATGCGGGCTATGGTCTCGAGCTCGAAGTCCAGCCGCCGCCGGACCTCGGGGTCGGAGGCCCGCCGCCCGTAGCGCTTTCTGAGCCCGCGCTCGCACAGCTCCCTGAGGTACTGGCTGCCGGTGTAGCCCTCGGGCTTGGGGAAGTTGGGCAGGCGGGTCTTGCCGAGCTCTATGCCCGGCCCCTCCACGCTCCGGACGACCCCGGCGGTGTTCTCGAGCGCCTCGGGGTGGTCGGCGAAGAGCCGGGCCATCTCCTCGACGGGCTTGACGTAGAACTCCTCGCCGTGGAAGCGCATCCGGTTGGGGTCGTTGTAGAACTTGCCGGTGCCGATGCACAGCAATACGTCGTGCATGCGGGCGTCGGACCGCGCGGTGTAGTGGCTGTCGTTGGTGGCCACCAGCGGGAGCCCGGTCTCTCTGTGCAGCCGCAGAAGCCCCCGGTTTACCCGCCGCTGCTCCTCGAGGCCGTGGTCCTGCATCTCCAGGTAGACGGCGTCGAAGATCTCGGCGTACTCCAGCAGGAGCTCGCGCGCCCTGTCGAGCCGCCCCTCGAGGATGCGCGCCGGCACCTCCGCCGAGAGGCACCCGGAGAGGCAGATGATCCCCCTGCCGTGCCGCCGGAGCGTCCGGGCGTCCACCCGCGGCTTGTAGTAGAAGCCGTGCAGAAACCCGGCCGTGGAGAGCTTCATGAGGTTCTTGTAGCCCTCGGGGGTGCGGGCGAGCAGGGTGAGGTGGTAGTAGCGGGAGCGGGACCTATCGGACATCGGGGTGCCCCACTCGGTGACGTAGACCTCGCAGCCCATCACCGGCTTTATCCCGGCCTTCGTGGCCTCCTGGTAGAAGCGCACCGCACCGTACATGTTCCCGTGGTCGGTGAGCGCTATCCCCGGCATCCCCTCCTCGCGCGCGAAGGCGACGAGATCCCGGATCCTGCTGGCCCCGTCCAGCATCGAGTACTCCGAGTGGCAGTGCAGGTGGGCGAACTCCCCGGATGTCCCCGCCAATCTCCCTCCCGTAAAAGGCCTCGTATAAAGGCCGCGGCGGCGCCCCAGCGCCGCCCGCCGCCCGTTCTCTCCCATCCTCCGTCAGGGGCCACTATACGCAAAAGAGGCCCCCGCTGTCTACCCCCTAACCCGTAAGCTGAGGTACAGTTTGCAGGACTTTTCAGAGGCTTTTCGGGGGCGGCGGGGCTCTAGAAGAAGTCCTCCTCGCCCGCCTCGCCGCCGCTGCGCCAGAGCAGCCAGTTCAGGGCGATCTGGGCGCTCAGGACCGCGAAGGTGAGGGCGAAGACGCCGTTGCGCAGGTCGTGGCGCCAGGCGGTGTAGACCACGAGCGCGGAGGAGACGAGCAGGGCGAAGAGCACGAAGATGAGCGTCACGCCGAGCACCAGAGCGCGCAGGAGGCGCCGGAGGGCTCCGGCGCCTCCTGCTGCGGGATGGCCCTCCTCCGCGCTTCTCCGGGCCAAGGCCGGCTAGTCCTCCTTTTTGGAGGCGGCGGGCTCCTTCTTCGAGGCGGCCTTCTCCCCGCCCTCCTTCTTGGCGCCGTTGGAGTCGCCGTTGCGGGAGCCGTTCCCGTAGTCGGTGGAGTAGAAGCCCGAGCCCTTGAAGGAGATCGCCACCGGGTGCAGCACCTTCTGCACCGGGGCGCCGCACTCGCGGCAGGCGGCGAGCGGGGGCTCGGAGATCCGCTGCATCACGTCAAAGATGTGGCCTCTCTCGCATCTGTACTCGTAGATCGGCATGCCACCCTCCAAAAGCTGTAGAAAACCCGCCAACGGCCGCAAATACGGAGAAGATTATACAACCTGCGTCCGGCGGCCCCTACCGGCGCCCCGGGCGCCTGTGGGGGTCCAGCTCCCCGGAGCCGAAGTCCCTCTCCATCCGCTCCCGGGCCGCCTGCACCAGCCGGGGGTTGGAGCAGATCTCGTCCACCTCCTCCGGGGAGGCGTTGCGCCGGACGTACTCCTCCTGCACCACGTCCTGCAGGCTGGCGCCCTCCCCGAGGCGGTGGACGATGTACTCGAGCACCCGCTCCTCCCGGGGAGAGTGGTAGTCGGTGTCGAAGAGCCTCTCCCAGAAGGACCGCTTCTTTTCCCTCTCCTCGGACATCAGAGCTCTCCTCTCGCTCGGCCGTCGACGAAGCGCACCTCTCTCATTTTTAGGGGAAGTGTAGCACCATCGCCCGCGGGCCCTCGCGGGGGCCCGGCGGAGGGCCTAGCGGACCCTCGCGCCGACGAGCGTCTCGGCGATCTGCACCGCGTTGGTGGCCGCCCCCTTCAGCAGGTTGTCCGCCACGCACCAGTAGCTCACGCGGTCCCCCTCGACCCGCACCCGGCCCACGAAGGTCCCCGGCTCCCCGGCGGCCTCGAGCGGGGTGGGGAAGTCGTCCGGGTCGCCGGAGAAGGAGATGCCGGGGGCCTCCCCGAAGGCGGAGAGCACCTCCCCGGGCTCCGCCTCCCTCTCCAGCTCCACGTAGACGCTCTCCGAGTGCCCGGTGTGCACCGGGATGCGCACCGCGGTGGCGTAGACCGGGAGGTCGGGCAGGGAGAGGATCTTGCGCGACTCCTCGCGCATCTTGCGCTCCTCGCTCGTGTACCCGTCCTCCCCCACGGAGCCTATGAGCGGGATGGCGTTCCCGGCGATGGGCTTGGGGAAGGCCTCGCCGGCGCCGCTCTGGAGGGCCTCCACCCCGCCCCTGCCGGCGCCCGAGACGGCCTGGTAGGTGGAGACGACCACCTTGCGGAGCCCGAACCGGCGGGCGAGCGGGGCCAGCGTCACCACCATCTGGATGGTGGAGCAGTTGGGGTTGGCGATGAGCCCCTCGTGCCCCTCCAGGGCCCCGGCGTTCACCTCCGGGACGACCAGCGGCACCCGGGGGTCCAGCCGGAAGTCGCTGCCGTTGTCTATCACGGTGGCGCCGCGGTCTATCGCCTCCCGGGCCAGCTGCACCGCGGCGCCCTTCTCCCCCTCGGTGCCGGCGAAGAAGGCGAAGTCCACCCCCTCGAAGGCCCCGGGCTCGGCCACCCCGATCTCGAACTCCTCCCCGTCCAGGATGGCCCTGCGCGAGCTGCGCGCCAGGACCCGCAGCTCGCGCAGGGGGAACCTCCGGCGCCGCAGCTCGGAGACCAGCCGCTCCCCCACGAGCCCGGCGCCGACCACGGCCACGCTGTATCCGTCCTTCGTCTGCAAGCTCACCAACCTCCGTCGCTCTCCGCCGCCCTGCGGGCCAGGTCCAGCAGGTCGCAGACGACGCCGCTCGCGGTGCGCTCCGGCCCCGCCCCCGGCCCGGAGACGGTAAGGGTAACATCCGAGTAGCGCCGCGTACGGAAGTTGAACACGTTCTCCACGCCGCTCCTGGCGCCGAAGCAGCCCGCGGCCGGGACCTCGCGCAGCCCCACCTCCACCGGCCCCTCCTTCGGGATGCGGGCCAGGTAGCGCAGCACGTGGCCGGGCCGCACGGCCGAGAGCCGGGCGGCGAAACCCTCGTCGAACTCCGAGAGCCGCTCCATGAACTCCTCGACGGAGACCTCCCGCAGCTCCTCCGGGACCAGCGACTCGTAGGGCACCTCCTCGGGCTCCAGGCGGCGCCCGATCTTGCGGGCCAGGATGAGGGCCTTGCGGGCCACGTCGAGGCCGGAGAGGTCGTCGCGGGGGTCCGGCTCGGTGTAGTGGAGCTCCGCCGCCTCGCGCACGACCTCGGAGAAGGGCCTCCCCCCCTCCACCCCGCTCATGATGAACCCCAGCGTCCCGCTCGGGCTGGCCTGTATCTCCAGGATGTCGTCCCCGGAGGCCTGCAGCGCCTCTATGGTGGAGAGGACGGGAACCCCGGCCCCCACGGTGGCCTCGTACCGGAGCCTCTCCGGCCCCTCGCCGACGAGCCCCTCGTAGCGCTCGGTGCTCCCGGAGATGGGTCCCTTGTTGCACAGCACGAGCGAGGAGCCCCCGCGCACCCCGCGCACGTCGAGGTCGTAGGTCCCCTCGCCCGCAGCCGCGTCGACGAGCACCCGCGCCGTCTTGGGCCCGGGGCCTTCGGCGAGCACCTCCTCCAGCGGCTCGGCGCCGAGCTCGGAGAGCCGCCCCCCGGCCTCTTTGAGCCTTATGGCCTGCGGCAGCAGGTCCTCCCCCGCGAGCGCCCCGGAGGTGTCGGCGACCGCCCGGTAGGAGATGTCCAGCCCGTACCTCTCCCGCCAGCGCTTGCGCTCCTCCAGCACGATCTGGGCCACCGCCCGCCCCACGTGCCCTATGCCGAGCTGGATCAGCTCCACCCGCTTCACGCCACGGCCTCCCCGGCGAGGGCCTCCCGGCGGAGGAGCGCGGCGTGCAGCTCCCGCAGCGCCTCCTCGGCCCGGGACCCGGCCACCACGAAGGCGAGGCCGGCGGCGGTGTTGCCGGCCCACAGCGGCCGGATGCCAGCCCGGTGCAGCCGGCGCAGCCCCGCCGCGAGCTCCTCGTCGCCCGGGGAGCCGACGCCGATGACGGCGGCGGCGCTGCCGGAGGGGCGCTCCACCAGCGCCCGTATCCCGTAGACGTCGGCCCCGAGCAGGCAGAAGACGTCCCCGGAGCGGCCGTCGAGGGCCTCGAGCGGCTCCACCGAGAGCCCCCGGCGCAGCGCCAGGGCCCTCAGCCCGGGCCCGCACTCGCGGGCGGAGATGCGGGTCCCCGGGGAGTGGGGGTCGAAGGTGTTTCTGACAAGCACCTCGATGCCCGCCGCGGCGGCGGGCTCCATGGTCCGGGGGTGGAGCACCTCGGCGCCGAGCGCGGCGAAGGCGCCCGCCTCCCGGTAGGAGAGCCGGGGGAGCGTGGCGGCGCCGGGCACGAGCCGCGGGTCGGCGTCCAGCACCCCGTCCACGTCGGTCATGATCCAGACCTCCCCCGCGCCGATCCCCCGCCCGAGCGCGGTGGCGGAGAGGTCGGAGCCGCCCCTCCCGAGCGTGGTAACGGCCCCGTCCGGCGAGCGCCCGGCGTAGCCGGGGACGACCGCGACGAGGCCCTCCTCGAGCAGCGGGCGCACGTGGCGCGTACATCGCGCCCGCGTCTCCTCCGAAAGCACCTCCTCCCCCCCGGGACCGGTGGCTATGGGGTCGGCGGCCACGGCCGCGGGCGCGCCGGCGGCGCGCAGGGCGCCGGCCAGGATCTCGGCCGAGAGCCGCTCGCCGCAGACGGCTATCTCGGCCCTCCGCTCCGCCTCCGGGAGCGCGCGGCGGGCGAGTTCCTCCTCCAGCCGGTCGAGCAGAGAGAGCACCCGCGCCTCGACCTCCGGGAGGAGGTCCCCGCTCACGGCGCACCGGGCCGCCGCCAGGTGCCGCTCCCCGAGCGCCCGGCGGAGGTCGCGCGCAAGACCCCGGGCGGTTCGGGTGCCGGCCGTCGCGGTCCCGGCCGCGGCGGCGAGCAGGGCGTCGGTCACGCCGCTCATCGCCGAGACCACCGCGGCGACCGGGCGGCCCTCCGCGGCCGCGCCGGCCGTGATCCGCGCGGCGCGGGCGAAGCCCTCGCCGTCGCCGACCGAGGTGCCTCCGAACTTGATCACCAGGGGTTCTGCGCTCGACACTTGCGATCTCCTTTCCGGGCCTCCCTACACGTCCTCAGAGCTGGCAGGACGCGCTGGTAGTTCGCCCGGAGGAGGCGGCCCTCCCGCGCTTCACCCGATCACCCCCTCTCCTCGAGAAACGGCTCGATGGCGGCCCGCAGCAGATCCCAGTCCTTCAGGAACGCGTCGTGGCCGTTGAGCGACTGGATCTCCGCGTAGGAAGCCTCCGCCCCGGCGGCCGCGGCCTGCTCGGCCGTCCGGCGCACCTCGGAGGCGGGGAACAGCCAGTCGCTGGAGATCCCGACAAAGAGCATCTTCGCCCTGACCCGCGAGAAGGCCTCCTCGACCGAGCCGTACCCGGCAGCCACGTCGTAGAGGTCCATGGCCCGCAGCAGGTACAGGTAGGAGTTGGCGTCGAAGCGGCGCACCAGGTCCCGGCCCTGGTAGTGCAGGTAGCGCTCGATGTCGAAGCAGCCGCCGAACTCGGGGTACAGCGGCTCCCGGCTCGCGGACCGGCGCCCGAAGCGCCGCCACTGCCCCTCGGCGCTCTGGTAGGTCATCATCCCCGCCATCCGGGCTATGGCCAGCCCCCGCTCGGGGCTGCGGCCCGTGCCGTAGTAGTCGCCGCCCTGCCAGTCGGGGTCGGCCATGATGGCCCGCCGCCCGATCTCGCTCATCCCCAGGCCCTGCGGCCCCAGCGCCCCGTTGGCCGCGACGGGCACCGCGCGCTCCACGAAGTCGGGAAACTCCACGGCCCACTCGAGCGCCTGCTGGCCGCCGATGGAGCCCCCTATGACCAGCGAGAGCCGGCGCACCCCGAGGCTCTCCAGCAGCCGCCGCTGCGCCCGCACCATGTCCCGGATGGTGATCACGGGGAAGCGCATGGCGTAGGGGCGCCCGGTCTGCGGGTCGGGCGAGGCGGGCCCCGTGCTCCCCGAGCAGCCGCCGAGCACGTTGGAGCACACCACGAAGTGCCGCTCGGTGTCTATGAGGCGCCCCGGCCCGATCACCGGGTCCCACCAGCCGCCGCGCTTGTAGCGGGCGTCCGGCGCCCCCGCGGCGTGCGAGTCGCCCGTAAGGGCGTGCACCACCAGAACGGCGTTGGTGCCCGAGGCGTCGAGCTCCCCCCACGTCTCGTAGGCGAGGGTGACCTCCTCCAGAAAGCCGCCGAGCTCCGGCTCGAAAGAGCCTATGCGGCAGAAACGTCTGTCCGGGCGGGCCGGGGCCGCCTGGCTAGCCCCGGCCCCCCGGACTGGTGTCATACTCTGCAGTAATACAGCCTCCTTTCGGTCGCGTTTTACGCCCTTACGCGCAACCCGCTCCGGAAGAGGCCGTATCTCAGGCTCTCCCCCACATCTTTCAGGCCCCCCTCGGGGAGACCTGCTGGAATTGGCACCTCACGGGGGTAAGGGCCCCCCGCCGGTTGCCGCGGCTTCGCTGGGCCAGTTCCCTCCACCGCTCTTGATGCGGGTTCGCGCTAGGTCTGCAATCCTAAACCACGCCCGCCGGCTGCGTCAAGGAAGCCCCCTAGCGGCGCACCCAGGGGTAGTAGACGTAGACCCGGATGACCCCGCGGTTCTGCAGCTTGCGCTTGATGCCCATCCTGCCGGCCACGGCCAGCGTGAGGTCCACCCCCGCCGGGTTGAGCACCTCGCGCCCGAACTGGTCCTTGCCGCCGTTGTAGTTGTTGAAGTAGGCGGCCTGCGCCTCGGGGACGCAGCGGGGGAGGTCGTCCCACATGTCCCGGTACCTCCGGGACTGCCAGTAGTTGTCCCGGGTGTTCCACGGCCCGACCTCCTTGACCGGCGCCCAGGCCCTGTGTCCCTGGTGCGAGATCCTGACCCGGTAGCCGCCGTCGAACTTGAGCTTCTTGTGCGGGAGCGCCACCTCGTAGCGGGTGTACCCCCGGTACCAGGTGGCGTACACCCGGCAGGTGACCCCGGTCGCGGCGAGCTGGTAGGTGTTTTCCGCCCGGGCCCGCCGGCTCTCGAGCGCCCAGCGCCGCCCCACCCAGCCGTCGAGCCGCTCCCCGCTGCCCGGGGGCAGGAGCGCGAGCAGCCTGGCCCTCGTAGCCCCGGCGACCGCCCGGACCCGGGCGTTGTAGCCGGAGCGGGCTATCCGCTCCCGGATCTCCTCCACCGGCACCTCCCCGGCGGCGGCGACGATCCCCTCGCTCCCGGCGTACAGCCTCCCGAGCGCCTCCGCCTCCCGGCGCGCGATCTCCAGCGCCCGCCCCATCTGCCGCCGGTCGAGCCCGAACTCCTTTCGGAAGCTTCGGGCGGTCTCGGGGTCCGAGAGCAGGAAGGAGAAGACCGGCTTCCCCGGCGGCGGCCCCGCCTCCTCCGCCCCGGGCGAGCGTCCCCCCGAGCCCAGAAGAAGCGCCGCGAACGCCAGCACGAGCCCGCAAGAGAGCGCCCCCGCAACCCTGACCCCTCTTCTTCCCCTCCGCAAGAAAGACACGTCCGCCCCTCCCTCGTCCGTCCGGCGCCCCCAGGCGCATGAAACAAAAGCACCAGGCTGCGGGCATGTTAGCGCCCGCGGCCCCGCCGGTCAACGGGGAGATGCGGCGGGGGATGCCGCTCAGTAGGCGCGGGCGAAGACCGCGGTCTTGCCGGGCCTGCCGGAGACGAGGTCCTTCCCCTCCTCCCGCTCGAAGGGGAGCAGGCGGATGGTGGCCTTGGTCTCCTCCTTTATCCTCTGCTCGGTCTCCTCGGTGCCGTCCCAGGGAGCGACGACGAAGCCCCGCTTCTCCTCGATTATCTCCTTGAACTCCTCGTAGGTCTCGGCGCGGCGGGTGTTCTCGTCGCGGAAGGCCTCGGCCTGCCGGAGCATGTTCTGCTGGATCTCGTCCATCAGCTCGACGAGCCGGCGGGCGGCCGCCCCGCGCCCCACGAACTCCTTCTCCCCGGTGTCCCGGCGCACCAGCACCGCCTGCCCCTTCTCGATGTCCTTGGGCCCGAGCTCCACGCGCACCGGCACGCCCCGCAGCTCGTGCTCGTTGAACTTCCAGCCGGGCGAGTGCTCCTCGTCCAGGTCCGCCTCCGCCCGCAGCCCGGCCTCCGCGAGCTCGCGGTGGAGCGCCTCCGCCTCCCGGCGCACCTCGCCCTTGTTCTTGCCGCGCCAGATGGGAACCACGACCGCCTGCGTCGGCGCGAGCTTCGGCGGCAGCCTCAGGCCCCGGTCGTCGCCGTGCACCAGGATCAGGGCGCCGATGGTGCGCGTCGAGAAGCCCCAGGAGGTCTGGTAGGGGTGCACGCGCTCCTGGTTCTCGTCCAGGAAGGTGATGTCGAAGGCGCGGGCGAAGTTCTGGCCGAGGTCGTGGCTGGTGGCCGCCTGCAGCGCCCGCCCGTCGCCCATCAGCCCCTCGCAGGTGAAGGTCTCGACCGCCCCCGCGAACCGCTCGGAGGGGCTCTTCATCCCGGTGAGCACGGGGATGGCGAGCACCTCGTAGAAGCAGTCGCGGTAGACGTTGAGCATCCGCAGGGCCTCCTCGCGCGCCTCCTCGGCGGTCGCGTGCACGGTGTGGCCCTCCTGCCACAGGAACTCCGCGGTGCGCAAGAAGGGGCGGGTCACCATCTCCCAGCGCAGCACGTTGCACCACTGGTTGATGAGCACGGGCAGGTCGCGGTAGCTGTGGATCCACTTGCGGTAGAAGTCGCAGATGATGCTCTCGGAGGTGGGCCTTATGGCGAGGCGCTCCTCCAGCTCGTCGTCGCCGCCCACCGTCACCCAGGCGCACTCGGGGGCGAAGCCCTCGACGTGCTCGGCCTCCTTCGTCAGGTAGCTCTCGGGGATGAGGAGCGGGAAGTAGGCGTTCACGTGCCCGGTGGCCTTGAAGCGGGCGTCGAGGTCGGCCTGGATGCGCTCCCAGATAGCAAAGCCGTACGGCCGTATGGCGAAGGTGCCCCTGACCGGCCCGTAGTCCGCGAGCTTCGCCATCCGGACGAGCTCCAGGTACCACCTGCTGGAGTCCTCGCTCTTCTTGGTGAGCCGCTCGACCGCCTCGGTCATCCGTG
>Ga0068682_100748_pt1 | contig 13464 bp, 10 predicted proteins | sample CeladaPassaB1F01_FD_62238 | JGI IMG/M metagenome (GOLD analysis project Ga0068682, IMG submission 62238) | Cellulose-adapted microbial communities from the Joint BioEnergy Institute, USA - Passage B1F01 | ecosystem: Engineered > Bioreactor > Continuous culture > Unclassified | place: USA, Joint... | reverse complement strand
CGTGAGCCCCCCTCACCCCCCGACCCCCTCTCCCGCGCGGTGCGGGAGAGGGGGTGGCGAGCGGAGCGAGCCGGGGGTGAGGGGTGTCCCACCGGGCGACGCACGCGTCGCCCCGACAGGGTTACAGGGTGGGGGACGAGGTGCCGACCGTGGACGATAGCCGGTCGCGGTCGCCCCTGCAGCGCCGTCGTTCCCGTCGTAGCGGTCAGGCGTGCCTGACCCGCGTGAGCCCCCCTCACCCCCCGACCCCCTCTCCCGCGCGGCGCGGGAGAGGGGGTGGCGAGCGCCAGCGAGCCGGGGGTGAGGGGTGTCCCACCGGGCGACGCACGCCTCGCCCCTACAGGAACAACGCGGGTAGGGGGTGCCACGTCAGCGGCGGGGGTGAGGGTGGTCGTAGCGGGCGAGGCGTGCCTCGCCCCGACAGGAACAACCTGGACAGGCGGTGCCCCGTGTGCGCTGGGGGGTGAGGGGTATCCCGCGGGGATACCCGGGCCTCACCCCCACAGCCGCACGAGCAGCTCCAGCAGGATCGCCCCGACGACGGTCGTGAACAGCTGGTCGACCCGCCGGCGCACCTCGGCCAGGTCGCGCGCCAGCTGCTCGACCATCTGCCGCGTGAGGAGCTCGTAGGCGCTGCCCGGCTCGGCGCGCAGGCCGCCGCGCCGCTCGACCACCTGCCGCAGCCGGGCCACGCCGGGTCGTGGTGTCGTCATCCTCTGCCTCCTTCCCGGCACCGGCACGACGGTCGTCGCCCCGCCCGCCCCGGCCCGGGGCAGGCGGGGAGGACGCCGCCGCGTCACGAGGAGGGTCAGGCTAGTTGGCAGCGATCCCCTGCAGGCGGGCGACCGCGACGGTCGAGAAGAGCGCCAGTCCCACGTACCAGCGCACCCGCCAGCGCCGGGCGTTCTTCGTCTCCAGCGCCCCCACCTCCTCGACCGTGATCCCGCCGTTCTCCAGTCCCATCAGCCCGCCCGGCCCGAACTTCACGGCGTAGACCGAGGAGAGGCCGGTGCCGGTGCCGAGCGTCTCGTTGTCCGGCACGAAGTCGTCGACCAGCACCGGGATGCCGTCGTAGAAGAGGACACGCTGGCCGAACTGGTCGACGTCGCTCTCCAGCACCGTGCCGCTCTGCCGCCGCAGCTGGCTGAGCTTGCGGCGCGTCCGCTTGGACATGAGGAGCGCGTCCGGCTTGCCCGGCTTGACGAGGTCGACGAGCTGGTCGAGCAGCTCGAGCGTGAGGCTGCCGCCGTTCGGCCCCGGCTGGATGGTCTGGCTGGCCGGCACCAGCTTGCGCAGGCCGTCGAACTGCTTGGGGTCGGCCGCAGCGTCGCCGGTGTAGAAGGCGGTGAGGAAGGCGTGGGCGACCGCCTTGGCCTTGCTCTGGATGACCACCGCCTCCAGCTCGTTGGGGTCGCGGTAGGTGCGCAGGAGGAAGTGGTCGATATCGGCATCGCCGCCGAGGACCTTGAGGCCGGTCGTCACCTGCTCGAAGGTCGGCGTCGATTCGGCCCAGGTATCGCCGACGTCGTAGAAGGCGGCCGCCGGCAAGCTGGCCTCGCGATTGTAGGTGAGCCCGGTGCCGACGACCTCCATGAAGGGGAGGCGCTGGAGCACCGGCGATTCCATGACGACCGTCTCGATGACGCCGCGCAGCAAGAGGTCGTCGGTGAGCTTGGCAGCCTCGACCTTGGTGAGCGCCATGGGGTCTCTCCTCCTTTCCTGGTCCGTCGTCGCGGTGGTGGGGTGAGCACGGGGGATGGGCCACCCGGTCGCGTGGGGAGCCCAGGCAGCCGTCGGCCGTCCCCGATCGCCGCCGGTCGCCCGCCCATCGCCCACCGCAGTCCCCGTAGGGGTCACGCGTGTGTGACCCGCGTGAGCACCCCTCACCCCCCGACCCCCTCTCCCGCACCGCGCGGGAGAGGGGGCCAGGACGTCCGGTAGGGGTCAGGCGTGCCTGACCCGCCCGGCCCGCAGGGCCGGGGACGGACCGTGTACCCGCGCCTTTCGGCGCGGCGGGGCGAGACACGCCTCGCCCCTACCGGGTTACAGGGCGGGGGACGAGGTGCCGACCGTGATCGGTCGCCGGTCGCGGTCGCCGCTGCAGCGCCGTCGTTCCCGTCGTAGGGGTCAGGCGTGCCTGACCCATCCGGCCCTCCGGGCCGGAAGCCGCGTCCGATCCCCGCGCCTTTCGGCGCGGCGGGGCGAGGCACGCCTCGCCCCTACAACGAATCGTGGGCGACGCACGCGTCGCCCCTACACGGGTGCGGCGGGTTGCCGACGGTCGCCCGCCCACCACCCACCGCCCCCGCATCGACCACCGCCGTCCGCGTAGGGGTCACACACGCGTGACCCGCGTCAGCCCCCCCTCACCCCCCCACCCCCTCTCCCGCGATCGCGCGGGAGAGGGGGTGGCGCGATAGCGGCGGGGGTGAGGGGTGTCCCACCGGGCGAGGCACGCCTCGCCCCTACCGCGTGTGGTCGGGTGCCGCGGGAGCGGCGGGGGTGAGAGGTTTCTGGGCGGTGGCGCATCGTGGACGGCCGCCTACCGATCGGCCACCGCACGCCGCGTCACTCCGCCGCGTCCAGGGCGACCGGGCGCAGCCGGCGCGGCAGGGCCCGAGCAGCCCGCTCGCGGGCCTCCCGCGCCGCCGCCAGCGCAGCGGCCAGCGGCCCCGGTGGCCCCTGCCAGCGCGCCTGGCGGGCCAGCGCCCGCTCGAGCAGCACCTCGGTCGCTGCGGCCAGCACGAACGCCTCCTCGGCCGGTCCGGCTAGCGGCAACGGGTCGCTGGCGGCACCGGGGAGGGCGCGCGCCAGGTAGCATCGCACCTCGAGCGCACCGCTGACCGGCTCGCCGAGCAGCAGCTCGCCAGCCCAGACGCCCCAGCCAGCGAGCGGCACCCCGTCGCGCAGGACGGCCAGGACGCGCCGCACCTCGGCCGGCAGCGGCAGGCGGTCGGTGCCGCCGGCGGCCAGCGTCACCCGGCCCGGCCAGGGAGCGAGGGCATCCAGCTGGGCCAGCGCGGCGGCCAGCGCGTCGTCGAGGTCGGCGTCTGCCCAGCTGGCCGGGATGGCGGTATCGGCGAGCGCGCGCCGCAGCGCCGCCCGCGCTGCCTCGAGCGTGAGCGTCATCGGTCGAGCCTCCTTTCTCCGGTTCCGGCGACCGGACCACGCAGGCAGGTCGCCCACGGCCCTGTAGCCCGATGCAGGCGATCGGCGTGTACCATCAGGCGTGACACGGGGTCGGGCGATCGGCCAGGGATGCACCCCTCACCCCCCGACCCCCTCTCCCGCGCAGTGCGGGAGAGGGGGTGCCGAGCGGCAGCGAGGCGGGGGTGAGGGGGGATCACCGCAGGGAGGCAGGCCAAGGCCATGGACGAGCGACGCTGGGAGCGATCAGTGCAACGGCGCCTGCTCCGACGGTACCAGACGCGCGCCGAAGCGCGCCTCTGGGCAGCCATCCGCGGGCGTCAGCTGGATGGCTGGAAGTTCCGGCGGCAGCACCACATCGGGCCCTACGTCGTCGATTTCGTCTGCCTGGCTGCCCGACTCGTGGTCGAGGTCGACGGCCCGGTCCACGCCGAGCAGCGCGACTACGACGCAGCGCGCGATGCCGAGCTGACCGCGCTCGGTTACCGTGTCCTCCGACTGGAGAACGCGCTCGTCCTCGAGGACCTGCCGCGCGCACTCGCTGCGATCCGGCAGGCACTGGCCACAGCGGACCGTCGCGACTGAAACAGCCAGGGCGCGCTCCCGGCCTGCTCCCTCACCCGGCGGCCGGTCCGGGCTCGACCAGGCTGGCGCGCAGGCGGCCGAGCCAGCGGCGGACAGTTCGCGGCGTGACCCCCAGGCGGGCAGCGGCCTCGCCCGGACGGTACCCAGCCAGGAGCAGCTCGACGAGCGCACGGTCGGTCGGGTCCAGCCCGGCGAGCAGCTCGCTGGCAGCCAGCTCGTCGGCGCCGGCCGGCGCGGGACGCCGCGCCCGCGTCCCGGCCCGGTGGACGCGCTGAGCCGGGCGCGCACCCTCGAAGCGCCGGAGCGCCCGGGCCAGGCGCGGCGCGAAGTGGGCGAAGACGTAGCCGGCGAAGCTGCCGCTCTCCGGCCAGTCGGCGACCAGCTCGCAGAAGACGACGAACCCCTCGTGCCGCACGTCGTCCAGCTCGGCCAGTCGCACCCAGTGCTGCCCTGCCAGCCGACCGGCCACCCGCTCGCAGAACGGCTCGAACCGCCGGTAGAGGGCGTTGCGCGCGGCCGGGTCGCGCCGGGCCAGGCGCGCCAGCCCGTCCAGGTACCCCTCGCTCACCGCGTCGAGCGCGAGCGGGAGCGACCCCGCCCGCCACGCCCGCTGCCGACCCTCCTGCCGCCCGCTCCGGCGCGTCGCCGGCTGCCCCCGCTGCTCGTCCGCCACCGCAGACCCCTTCCCGATACAAATCCCGTTCCGTACAGATGTTCGCATTGTAGAGGCGAGGCGCGGCCGTGTCAAGGGCCGCCGCCCGACCGGCGCGGGCCCACCCTGCCCGTTTCCCTGGCTGGGACGAGGCGTGCGTCGCGCGTGTGCCACCCCTCACCCTCTCACTGGCGCGGCATCCCTCTCCACGTTTTCCTGTAGGGGCGAGGCGTGCCTCGCCCGGCCGCGCCAAATGGCGCGGCAATCGAACCGTGGCGTCACAGCGCCGGTTCCAACACCCCCTCACCCCCGGCTCGCTGGCGCTCGCCACCCCCTCTCCCGCACCGGGCGGGAGAGGGGGGCCGGGGGGTGAGGGGGCTCATGCGGGTCAGGCACGCCTGACCTCTACCGGGACGGCGGTGGTCGCTGAGGGAACGGTGGGCGATGCGCGGGCGACCGTCCACGGTGCGCTCCCGCCCAGGCACCCCTCACCCCCACCGCTATCGCGGCACCCCTGTCCAGGTTGTTCCTGTCGGGGCGAGGCGTGCCTCGCCCGTGGGATACCCCGCACCCCCGGCTCGCGCCGCTCGCCACCCCCGCTCCCGCGCGGCGGGAGAGGGGATCGGGGGGTGAGGGTGGAGCCCCCTCACCCCGCCTCGTCGGGGCCGCCGAGGCCCAGCTCGACCAGCAGCTGCGCCAGCGTCTCCGCCAGGTCGTCCCCCTTCGTCCCGGCCAGCAGGCGCTGCGCCCGCAACGCCCGTACCTCCACCTCGACCAGCCGGGCCACCGCGCTGACCAGCCGGCGCGGGTCGGGCTCGGCCAGCAGCACCTCGCCGAGCACCTGGCGCAGCGCCTCGATCTCGCGCGCGAGGTCCCCAGCGGGCACCTCGGCCCGCCGCAGCGCCAGGATCCGCTCGGCCAGCGCTGCGCGCTCCGGCGGGACACTCGCCTCCGCGGGCGGCTCCGGATCCACCGCTCGCTCGCGCCCGCGACTCCGTCGTGTCCCGCTCATCCGCCTCCCTCCTGGGCAAGCGCCAGCGCGCCCAACCGGCGCAGCAGCACCTGGCGGCCGGGCGGCAGCTCCTCGTGCCGCTCGAAGCAGGCACGCTCGAACCACTGCACCCAGTGCTCGTGCCCGTCCTCGCACCGCTCGCGCCGCTCGCCGGTGAGCGGGTAGCCGAAGAGCTCCAGTCCACCGCGCTGCTCCCAGTAGGCCCGGAAGTCGCCGCGCACCCACTGCCCGGTCTCCGGGAAGAAACGGCCCTCGCCAGTGACCAGCTCGCCGACCCGCTGCCGGAAGCGCTCGAACCCGCTCGCCAGGAGTCGCCGCGGACACTGTTTGCCGCTCCAGTGCTGGTGGGGCACCACCCGGTCGGGCGCGAGGGAGAAGGCGCGGCAGAGCGCTGCGACCAGGCGCGCCCCGTGCTCCTGGGTGCGCGACCAGTCAGCGTCAGCGTTGACGCACAGCTCGATCGCGACCGAGGCCCGGTTCCCCGTCCCGTTCGCCCCGTCCCCGGCGTGCCAGCCGTTCTCGGTGGTCGGCAGGAGCTGCACCGCTTCGCGGTCGTCGACGACGAAGTGGAAGCTCACCCCCTCCGGCCCACCACCGGCGTGGACGAAGCGCCGGTGCGCCTCGGCATCGGCCCCCGAATTCTCGTTGGCCGTCTCGTGCACGGTGACCCACTCGACGCGCAGCGGGTAGCCTGGCCGGTTGGGCGCACCGGGCGGCAGCAGCGCGACCCTGAGCGGCACACCCGGCACCGGGTCGACCGCGTGCTGGGCCACGAACGCCCGCACGGCGGCGACGTAGGCCGCCGGATCGTTCCCGTCGCTGGCCGGTGCCCAGAGCGGCAGGATCCGCTCGACGGTCGCCGCCCCCTGGCGCCGGTAGACGTAGCCGGGGTCGGTCAGGCGGCGGGCCAGGTCGCGGAAGCCGTCCGTCCAGGTGGGGTAGCGCCAGAACTGGCCGCGGCCGGGTACCGGGACAGGCTCGCCCACGCCGGTGCGGCTGGTGCGCGTGGCGCCCGGGTTGCGCAGGTCGTGGGCCGCGACCACACCGGCGGTGCCGCAGCGCGATTCGTGCCAGAAGACGGCCAGGGCGAAGAGGGGATCGACCCCCTCGGCGGCCACTGCCGCCCAGCAGGCCTGCGCTTCGCCGGCAGCCGGCGACCCGGTCGCGGCCAGAAAGGCGGCGAACCGGTCGGCGTCGATCCGCGGCAAGACGCCGGTGACCAGGAGTTCGTCGGGCATCGTCCGGTCTCTCCTTTCGGTACGGTAGGGCGCGGCGTGCGGCGCGGGTCGGTGGCCCTGTTCCCGGCCCTGACGGGCCGGGCGGGTCAGGCACGCCTGACCCGTCGGGTCACGCACGCGTGACCCCTACAGGGGACGGCGGTGGTCGATGCGGAGGCGGTGGGCGGTGCGCGTGCCACCGGCCCCAACCCGTCCCACCCGGTAGGGGCGAGGCGTGCCTCGCCCACGGGGCACCCCGCACCCCCGCCTCGCCGACGCGGCACCCCCGTCCACGTGTTTCCTGTAGGGGCGAGGCGTGCCTCGCCCAGCCGCGCCGGACGGCGCGGGGATCGAACCGCGGCACCCTGACGGCCGGTCGAACACCCCTTACCCCCGGCTCGCTCCGCTCGCCACCCCCTCTCCCGCACGCCGCGGGAGAGGGGGTCGGGGGGTGAGGGAGGCTCCAGCGCGTGCTGCGCCCGTCCCCGTAGCGTTGCGCGGGAACGGGGCGGGTTCCCGGCCCTGACGGGCCGGACGGGTCACACACGCGTGACCCCTACACCCATCCGCGGTGGTCCATAGGCACCGGCAGACGATGGGCAGGCCACCGCCCCTCACGCGTCACGTCCTGTAGGGGCGAGGCGTGCCTCGCCCGGCCGCGCCGGACGGCGCGGGAATCGACCGTCCCAGTGTCCGCAACCGGTCGAACACCCCTCACCCCCGGCTCGCTCCGCTCGCCACCCCCTCTCCCGCACCGCGCGGGAGAGGGGGCCGGGGGGTGAGGGGTGCTCCCAAGGGTCAGGCACGCCTGACCCCTACGGGGACGGCGCGGGGTCGCGGGCAGGGGCCGGGGGATGAGGGGTGCTCCCGAGGGCCACGCACGCGTGACCGCGCCAGGGACGCCCGTTCTCGATCGGGCGCGGGTGCGGAATCGACGGGCGACCGTTCCCAAAAGACCGCGCCGTCGTGCGGTGGCCGCGACGTGGGCCATCATCGTGATACCCTCCCTTGCAACCGCGCGCCGGGGTCGTTCGTTTAACCTTGTGGATACCGGATCGGCTGCCGGTATCCGGCTGGCCAGGACGATCGTCCCGTACGGACCAGGAAGGAGGTGCGACCGTACGCGAGCTTGACAGCCCTCCCGCGAACCGCTATATAGGGCGGAGATGCAGGTGGCAGCACGGTCACGGAGGGCGAGTGCAGGACCGTGCTGTCGGGACACCGAGGAGGTGACGGATGAGTCCCCTACGTGCGTTGCGTGCAGTGAAGCGAGCGACCCCGCGTGCGCTCTGGCGGCACACCGGGCGACCGGTACCGCTGCGCTGGGCCGCGCTGCTGGTCGCCCTGGCGCTGGCGATCGGCGCGGTCGTGCCGACGCTCGCCCAGCAGTGGGTCGGTGCCGGGCACCGGATGCCGAAGGCGCCGCCGGACTGGGCGGTCGCGCCCGCGACACCCAAGCCGGGCTGCATCTACTTCCCGGAGACGCAGCACAACCTCTGCGGCGGCTTCCGCCAGTACTGGGAGACCTACGGTGGACTCCTCATGTTCGGTTACCCCTTGACCGAGGAGTACTTCGCGCCCGAGCTGGGTCACCCGGGGCATGACGGCGTGGTGACGCAGTGGTTCGAGCGGGCCCGCTTCGAGTGGCACCCGGGCGAGATCCCGGAACGCTTCGACGTGCTGCAGGGCCACCTGGGCCGCGAGATCCTGGCCATGCTGACCGCTCCGTCGCCGACGCCGACACCGACACCGCTGCCGACGTCGACGCCAACACCCACACCGACGTCGACACCGACCCCCACGCCGACAGCGACACCGACGCCGACGCCCACGCCGACGCCGACACCGACGCCGAGTTATGTTTTGACGATCACCCCGCAGAGCGACACCCGCGTCCTGGATAAGGATCCGGATGGCAGCGGTCCGCTCAGCGCGAATCAGCGCCGAGTTATCGCCAAGCTGACATTGGCAGGCTCTCCGGTAGTCGGTCAGAACATCCTGTTCTCTGTGACTGCTCAATCGGGGGCAGCTTCGGTAACACCCGCGGGCGTACAAACAGTGGCGACAAACAGCTCAGGAGAGGCCACAGTTGACTACACATTCAATGATGATGATGGAACGCTTGGGGGTTATTTCACGGTCACTGCGTGCGCCGACATCAAGGCGCCATTCGGCGCATGCTATGACGAGCCGGTTGCCACGACAGTGACGTACTTCGTGCCAGCCTCGGTGAGTATCACACCCGCTTCGATTCCGGAGGCACAGGCAGGCGCGACGAACACCGGCGTTGACGCCTTGGTGAGCGTGTCATTCCCGACTCCGAACGAAGTGCACCCGCTGGCCGCACTCAAAGTCGTCTTGTCGATTGACGATGGAACTGGACCCTGGAACACGGGAACGACCGCAAACGGCTCGTTCGCGGCCTGCAACAACACAGACGGTACCGATACGAAGGCAGGCACCGTCACCACAGCAAGCTCATTCGATGCACAGCTCTGGGCATGCCACTACAATACTGATGGCTCCAGCAATACAGTAACAGTTCGCGCATATTGGGACGTCAACGGCAATGGCACAGTTGATCTCACAGAACCTGAACTCAGTGGTTCACCAGCCACCATCACTATTACTGACTCCGAATAAATACATCTAACCAAGCAACTCGTGGGCAGCTCTGGGGGCTCCCAGTGAGGGAGCCCCCAGAGTCCATACGTGGTATTGCCACTCGGCACCTCGGCCTAGTAACGCTGAACGGTGAGGCACGGCTTGCCCATCAGCTTGCCAAAACACCGGAATATCTTCTGTTCCCCGGCCTCACGGCCCGGCGGGCCAGACACGCCCCACCCGAAGGGTCAGGCACGCATGACCCCTACAGGGGGCGGCGGTGGGTGATGGGTGCGGGTGGCCGATCGGCAGGCGACCGTGGGTCGTCGCGCACACCGGGTAGGGGCGACGCGTGCGTCGCCCAGCCGCGCCGCCAGGCGCGGGGATCGAACCGCGGCACCACGGCGCCCGGTCGAACACCCCTCACCCCCGGCTCGCTGACGCTCGCCACCCCTGTCCACGTTTCCCCCTGTAGGGGCGACGCGTGCCTCGCCCAGCCGCGCCGGACGGCGCGGGGATTGACCGCGGCGGTCTTCGCACGCGTGCAGACACCCCTCACCCCCGCCGCTGTCGCGGCACCCCCTCTCCCGCACCGCGCGGGAGAGGGGGTCGGGGGGTGAGGGGGCCTCACACGGGTCAGGCACGCCTGCCCCCTACAGGAACGCGGGCGGTCGATGCGGTACCGGCGGGCCATGGGCAGGCCACCGGCCCTCACGCGTCACGTCCTGTCGGGGCGACGCGTGCGTCGCCCAGCCGCGCCGCAGGCGCGGGAATCGAACTGCGGTGTCACCGTGCCCGGTGGGACACCCCTCACCCCCGGCTCGCTCCGCTCGCCACCCCCTCTCCCACGATCGCGTGGGAGAGGGGGGCGGGGGTGAGGGGGCTCCAGCGCGTGCCACGCCCAGCCGCTCCGGAAGGCGCGGGAAGCGAACCGTGGTGCCATGACGTCCGGTCGAACCCCCCTCACCCCCGGCTCGCTCCGCTCGCCACCCCCTCTCCCGCGGCGTGCGGGAGAGGGGGTCGGGGGGTGAGGGGGGTTCACGCGGGTCAGGCACGCCTGACCCCTACAGGGACAACGCGGGATCGCGGGAGAGAGGGCCGGGGGCTCACGCGGCTCACCCCACCTCGACCAGCTCCAGGTCGAGCCGCCGCGCCTCACCCGGCGCCACGCCGCCCAGCCGCTCCTCCAGCCCGACCAGCTGCACCAGCTGCGTCGTGCCCGGTGCAGCATCGACGTCGCGGAAGGCGAGCGGCGTCCCGCTCCGCCAGGCGTCCCAGAGGAGCCCGGCCAGCCCGGTCGGGTCGCGCGGATCGGTCGCGCCGTCGGCCCGCGGCAGGAGCGGCCCGAGCTGCACCGCCAGCCGCCAGCGGCGGCGCGGCTGCCAGACCGTCTCGCTCGCCCCGCTGCTTCCGCCGGCCATTCCGGTTCCCTCGCCCCAGAGGCCGACGACGGCCGGCGACCAGCTCGTCACACCGCTCACCGCCACCTGCACCGCGAGCGCCGCAGCGACGACCGGCTCGGCGAAGCGCTCCTCGAGCACGGCGAACCCGCTCGCTGCCTCGCCCAGGCTGCGCGGCGCGCCCCAGCTCCAGCTCGCACCGGCGTCGCTGCTCCAGCCCAGCTGGACGGTCACCGGCGCGCCACCACCCTCCAGCCAGGCCAGCGCAGCTCCCACGCCCAGCCAGGGCACCGCGCCGAGCGGCTGGGCGGTGAGCAGCCCGCTCGTCACCCGGAAGCTCGCGCGCAGGCCGGGAAAGCCGGGGCGCGGCTGCGCCTGCACCGCGAGGAGGCTGCTGCCGCTCGCCGGGAGGAGCAGCAGGTCGAGGTCGGGATGTCGTCCACCGGCCGCGACCGGCCAGCCGGCACCCGCATCGCTCCACTCCTCGACCAGGTACCAGGGCTCGGCACGTTCCCAGTCGAGCGCCAGCCCCTGGAGCGTGGCCAGGCGACCGGGAGTCGCCCAGAGCTGCCAGCGACCGCTCGTCGCCTCCTGCACCACCACCCAGAGGAAGCCGCCCGCGCTCGCCGCCCCGCGCGTCGCTAGCCCTCCTGGGCCGGCCGGCGTCCAGCCGCGCACCGTGCCGGTCGTGTCGCAGCGGTGCACCCGACCGGCCAGCCAGGTGTAGAGCGCCGTGCCGTGACCGACCAGGAAGGCGCCGTCGTCGTCGGCCAGGAGCGGCGGGTGGGTAAAAAAGAGCTCGGCCGTCGTCCCCTTGACCCGCCAGAGGGCCGTGCGGGTGAGCGCCCAGACGAACCCGGCGTGACTGGCTAGGCGCCGTACCGGCGCGTCGAGGAGGAGCGTCGTCGAGCTCGTCGCTGCAGTGTAGCGCAGTAGCCGGTCGTCCTGGCCGGTCGCGGTCGGCACCAGATACCCGGCCTGGCCGTCGGTCGCGACGAGCCTGGCTGTGTTCTGGTAGAAGCTGGTCGTGTAGGAGCCGGAGGCTAGGTCGACGCTCGAGACCGGCGCGGCGGTGCCGTGGGCCAGCAGGAGCCGCGTCGCCATCTGGCAAGCGTCGAGCACCGGTGCAGCCAGCGTGCGCACCTCGCTCAGGCCGGCAGAGGGGTTGCCGGCTGTCCCGGCCAGCCGCCACTGCCGGTTGCCAGCGACCAGGTGCACCTCGGGCGCGAGGACGCCGCTCCAGGCCGGGTTGCCCGGCGGCCAGTTGGTCGGCGCGGCCACCGGGCGCAGGGCGGGCCCGGCCCGGAGCCCCAACCCGTCCCAGACCGGCAGCGCACCGAGCGAGCGCCAGGAGCGGTCAGCGAGGCGCTCGCGCGCCTGCCCGCTCGCGGCGAAGCTGCGCACTCCCACGCGGACGCTACCGGCCGGGCGGCGACTGTCGCTCTCCCGCCGGTAGCTGCCGGGCAGGACGACCAGCGGGATGCCAGCCAGCTCGACTTCCACGGCTCAGCTCCGCTCGCGCCCGAGCGCCCGGGCGATCTTCTCGAACGGGGAGAGCAGGTGGCTCTCGCGCTCGGCCAGGCCGCGCGGCGCCCCGGCGCTGACCGGCGGCAGGGCCCGCTGCGCCTCGGCCAGGAGGCGCGCCCGCAGCGCCACTGCCCGTTCGGCGCTGGCGAGCAGCCCCTCCAGCGTCTCGCCGCTGACCAGCTCGGGCAGCGCCTCGGGGTAGGCGCGGAGCACGAGCGCCCGCAGCGCGTCGAGCGGCACCGTTGCGCTGGGCGTTTGCGGGGGTGCTTCGCTCGCTGGCCCCTCCGGGGCCGAGATGGCGGTGGGGATCGCGTCGCCCGCCTGCTCGGTCGCCTCCGGCTCGCTCGGCGCAGCCGCGTCGAGCACCGGTTCGGGGATCACCGGGTCGGTCATCCGTCGCCTCCTCTCGCGTCGTCTCTCCACAGAGAGGACACACCGCGAGCGGCCCGAAAGCGGACATCGACCACCCAGCGCCGCCCCCGGTAGGGCTCACGCGTGCCTGACCCGTGTGAGCCCCCTCACCCCCCGACCCCCCTCCCACGCGATCGTGGGAGAGGGGGCCAGGACGTCCGGTAGGGGTCAGGCGTGCCTGACCCGCCCTGCCCGGGAGGGCCGGGGACGGACCGTGTACCCGCGCCGTTCGGCGCGGGCGGGCGAGGCACGCCTCGCCCCTACCCGCTGTGGTCGGCTACCCACCGTCGCCTGCCGATCAACCACCAGCACCCATCGCCCACCGCCGTCTCCTGTAGGGGTCACGCGTGCGTGACCCGCGGGAGCCCCCCTCACCCCCCGACCCCCTCTCCCGCGCAGTGCGGGAGAGGGGGTGGCGAGCGGAGCGAGCCGGGGGTGAGGGGTGTTGCAGTGGCACGCAACACCGACGGTCGCCTGCCGATCGCCCACCGCCGTCCCCTGTAGGGGTCGCGCGTGCGTGACCCGACGGGTCACGCGTGCCTGACCCGCCCGGCCCGCAGGGCCGGGGACGGACCGCGTACCCGCACCTGGCGGTGCGGACGGGCGAGGCACGCCTCGCCCCTACAACGAATCGTGGGCGAGGGACGCCTCGCCCCGACAACGAATCGTGGGCGACGCACGCGTCGCCCCTACAACGAATCGTGGGCGAGGCACGGTGTGCCGACCGTGAACGATGGCCGGCCGCGGTCGCCGGTGCAGCGGCGTTGTTGCCCGTGTAGGGGTCACGCGTGCGTGACCCTTCGGGTCAGGCGTGCGTGACCCGTCCGGCCCGGAGGGCCGGCAAAGCTCGTGCACGTGCCGGCGCGGCGGCGCTGGGGGATGACGACGCGCGACGATCGCCGAGTGCGG
>Ga0068682_100644_pt1 | contig 15713 bp, 8 predicted proteins | sample CeladaPassaB1F01_FD_62238 | JGI IMG/M metagenome (GOLD analysis project Ga0068682, IMG submission 62238) | Cellulose-adapted microbial communities from the Joint BioEnergy Institute, USA - Passage B1F01 | ecosystem: Engineered > Bioreactor > Continuous culture > Unclassified | place: USA, Joint... | reverse complement strand
TCCTGGCCCTCCGACGGGTACGGAAGGCACTCGTCTCCTAACGCTCACCCGGATCCGGCGGGAAGAGCCGCTCGTCACGTCCCAGCTCGTCGAGCACCGCCCTGAGCAACGCTTCCCGGTCGACCGGATGGCCGAGTTCGACCAGCAGGCTCGTCGCCGTCGGGAGCGGGAGCTGCTCCGCCGGAACGTTGACGTTGATGCCGATGCCGATGAGCAGGTACTCGAGCGTCTCGCTGCGCACCCGACTCTGCAGCAGGATGCCGACCAGCTTGCGACCGCCCACCAGGAGATCGTTCGGCTCCTTGATCGTCGGCTGCAGGCCGCAGGTCCGCCTGATCGCGGCAGCGACGTGCTCGGCCACCCGCACCGAGAGCCGCTCGTCCTGCACGACCGCGAAGGGTGGGCGCGCGATAACAGTGAAGAGCAGCGATGTACCGGGCGGGGCGAACCAGCGCCGTCCTTCGCGGCCCCGCCCTTCGGTCTGCTCCTCGGCCAGCACCACCGTACCAGCCGGCGCCCCCTGAGCCGCCAGCTCTGCGGCGACATCCATCGTCGTCGTGACCCGCTCGTAGCGGTGGATGCGCCAGGCGACCATCGTCCGCGCTCACGCCCGCTCGTCGTCCTCGGTCCGCGTCACCGGTGCTGGGATACGGCGCACGCGCAGTTTCCGCACCCGATTGCCGTCGATCTCCAGCACCGTCACCTCGAGCCCATCGACCGTGACCGACTCGCCGGGTTGCGGGATGTGCCCGAGGTGCGCCTGGACGAGGCCACCGATCGTCGAGGTCTCTTCGTCTTCGAGCGAGACACCGAAGATATCGGCGATCTCCTCGAGCGAGATCCGGCCGTCGACGATCGCTTCCTCGGCACTCACCCGCTCGATGAGCGGTGCTTCGACATCGTACTCGTCCTGGATCTCCCCGACGATCTCCTCGAGGACATCCTCGATGGTCACGATGCCGGCTGTCCCGCCGAACTCGTCGACCACGACCGCCATGTGGACGCGCTGGCGCTGCAGGTCACGCAGGAGCTCGTCGGCTCGCTTGGACTCCGGGATGAAGTACGCCTCGCGCATCACGTCGCCGACCTTGATCCCCTCGGCCGGTTCCAGCGCGAAGCGCAGGAGATCGCGGACGTGCACGATCCCGACGATCCGGTCGATCGTGCCCTGGTAGACCGGCAGCCGCGAGTGCTTGCTTTCCCGGGCGATCGCGATCGCCTCGCGCACCGACGCCTCGAACGGCACGGCAACGATATCGGTGCGCGGCACCATGATGTCGCGCGCCGTGAGCCGGTCGAGCCGCAGCGCTCGCTCGATGAGCTCCTCGGCCTCCTCGACCGCCTCCTCGTGCGTCACAGGAGCGGCACTCTCGGGCACGGCAGCGACCGGCGCCGCCGGGATGACCAGCGCGACGATGCGCTCGACGAGGTCGCTGGCTGCCCGCAACGGTGCGCCGAAGCGTCCGAGCGTGACGGCGAGCGTGCGCGCTCGGCTACTCGGCAACGGGCGTCGGGCGAGCACGGCGAGCGGCAGCGCACTGGCCAGGACGACCAGCGCGACGACGGCCACTATCGCGGCGAACGCCAGCGGGTGGACTGGCCACCAGAGCTGGCCCAGGCGCACCGCGAGCAGCACCAGGGCGAGGAACGCGACTCCTTGCACCAGTCGCACTGCCGGACGTGCCGTTCGCAGCTCGTCCAGGGCCCGCTCGCCGTTCCCGTTGGCGCTCTCGCTCAGTTCAGCGAGAAACTCGCGCAGTGAGCGACGGCTGGGCAAACAACTCGCCAGGTCGGCCAGCGCGGTGACAGCGAGGATCACCGCCAGACCTGCGAAGAGGATCAGTTCTATCCAGGGACTACTCAAGTGCACACTCCCGGGGTGGCCCCGCACGAAGCGGCGAGCGGTCAGGTGAAGAGTGCACTGATGCTCAGATCCTTATGGATGCGCATGATCGCTTCCGCCAGCAGCGGAGCGACCGTCAGCACCTCCACCTTGTCCGCGCACACCCCTTCCGGTAACGGAATCGTATCGGTCACGAAGACCCGCTCGATCGGCGATGCCTGGATCCGTTCCAGTGCGTTCCCGGCGAACACACCATGCACCGCAGCAGCGAAGATGCGCCGAGCGCCGCGCTCGCGCAGGAGTTCCGCTGCCTTGAGCAGGGTGCCGCCCGTGGCGATGATGTCATCGACGATGACCGCATCGCGTCCCGCGACATCACCGACCATCTCCAGGATCTCGGCCTGCTCCGGCCCGGGCCGCTGCTTGGAAATGATCGCGAGCCCACCACCGGCTCGGCGCCGGAATTCATCGGCTCGCAGGACTGCGCCCGCATCGGGCGCCACGACCACGAAGTCGCTTAGCCCCAGGCGCCGGAAGTGCGCCGCCAGGATCGGTGTCGCGCGCAGATGGTCGACCGGAATGTCGAAGAATCCCTCGATCGCCGGCGCATGGAGATCGATCGTCAGCACGCGATCCGCACCGGCGGTCGTGAGCAGGTTGGCCAGCAGCTTGGCGCTGATCGGCTCCCGGCCAGCCGTCTTCTTTTCCTGGCGCGCGTAGGCGTAGTACGGAATCACCGCGGTGATGCGCGCTGCCGAGGCACGCTTCACCGCATCGAGCATGATCAACAGCTCCATGATGTTCTGGTTCACCGGCGCGCAGAGCGACTGGATGACGAACACGTCCGACCCGCGCACGTTCTCCTCCAGCCGGACCCGCGTCTCCCCGTCGCTCCAGCTGGAGACCTCGGCCCGGCCGAGCGGTGTCTCCAGCACGCTCACGATCGCCTGGGCCAGGCGTGGATTCGCGTTCCCGGCGAAAATCTGCAATCGGCCGTCCACCGTTCTATGCCCCCGTCTCTCCGTCACGCCGGGCCCGTCGCGACTCGATCGGCCGCGCTGGCACCCCGACCACGGTCGCACCGGGCGCGACGTCCTTCGTCACCACGCTCCCGGCACCGGTCCGCGCCCCCCGGCCAACCCGAACCGGCGCGACCAGCATCGTATCGCTCCCGATGAACGCCTCGTCCTCGATCACCGTGCGGTGCTTGGCCACGCCGTCGAAATTACAGGTGATCGTCCCCGCACCGATGTTCACCCGCTCGCCCAGCTCGGCATCGCCCACGTAGCTGACGTGCCCGATGCGCGTTTCGCGACCGACCCGTGCGTTCTTGAGCTCGGCGAAGTTCCCGATGTGCACGTCGTCCTCGACCACCGTTCCCGGCCGCAGGTGACTGTAGGGGCCGACGTGCACCCGTGCCCCGAGCACCGACTCCTCGACCACCGAGGCGACCACCGCGCTCTCCGGCCCGATCACGCTGTCGCGCACGACGGCGTGCGGGCCGATACAGGCGCCGCTGGCGATGCGGGTACGACCGCGCAGGATCGTGAACGGCTCGATCCGCGCGTCCGGCTCGATGACGACCTCCGGCTCGATCCAGGTCGTCGCCGGGTCGACGACGGTCACCCCGGCACGCTGGTGCGCCTGAACGATGCGGTCGCGCAGGATCGCCTCGGCCCGGGCCAGATCGACCCGGTCGTTGACGCCGAGCGCCGTCTCCGGCGGCGCGACGACCGTGATCACCGGTTCCGTCGAGTGCGCACTGGCTGCAGCCAGCGCGACGAGCGCCGTGTGGTAGTACTCGCCCGAAGGACTGCGCGGCACCTGCGGGAGCGCACGCTCGAGCCATGCTCGCTGGTAGAGCGTCGCTCCGCTGACCACCTCGACCGGTCCGGCGTAGCGGGTCGTATCCTCGCGCGCCTCGACGACACCCGTCACCCGCCCCTGCTCGTCCCGCTGGATGCGCCCGTAGGCAGCTGGGTCGGGCAGGACCGTCGTGAGCACGGCAGCCAGCGGCCGCTTCTCCTGGGCCACTGCCCAGAGACGCTCCAGATCCTGCCCCGTGAGCAAGGGATGATCGCCGAAGACGAGCAGCACCCAACCGATCTCGGCACGCAGCCGCGGCAGCGCTTGGGCCAGCGCGTGGGCCGTGCCGAGCGGCTCGGTCTGGTAGACGACCTCCCAGCCCGGCGGCACGATGGCGCACAGCGCGGCCTTGGCAGGGCTCGTTACCAGGATCCGCTGGAGCGCAGGGAGCGGCTGGAGCGCGTCGAGGACGTAGGAGATCAACGGCCGCCCGGCGAGCGGATGCAACTCTTTCGGCGTTCGGGAACGCATCCGCGTCCCCAACCCGCCCGCGAGGACGACCACCGCAAGTGTTTCGCCACTCGCCGTTTGCGTTGCGTCAGGCTTCTCGTCCACTTCCGTCGTCTGGTCGGGTGCGCCCGGTCAGCGAACGGCAGGGCGCACCACCCGGCTGGCGGGCCAGGATTCGAACCTGGAACAAGGACTCCAAAGGCCCCTGTGATACCGTTTCACCACCCGCCAATGTCGTAACCATTGTCTAGCCTACACGCTTGCCGCCCCGGCTGTCAACCGCGCCTGCCGGCGCGACCGCACGCTGCCGACGGCACCGGCCTACCGCATCGCGCAACCCGCAGCTGCGCTCCCACGCCGCACAGCACTTTCTGGACTCCAGGCAGCCCAGCCGCCCCTGGGACCCACGGTGACGCGCCCGCGAGCTGCCCCGTACCGCGGCCTGGTCGCTGCGAGCACTCTCGCTTCCACCGCCAGCGGGACTTCTTTCCTAACCGCATCGGCTTGCCGCCGGTCGTTCCCCCTCGTAGACTGCCGGTGGAGGCGGCGATGGCCGAGACGCGTGACACCACGACCATCACCGAGCGTCTCCGGAACACCGTCGAGCGCTGCCGGGCAGAACTCGGCGAGACCGGCCGCTCGCTGGAGGAAATCGAGCTCCTGCTCGCGCAGACGGCGAGCGAGGTCGAGCGGGCCAGCCAGCGCGAGATCCAGCTGAGCGCCCGCCTGCGCGAGATCGAGACCAACTTGGAGGCCTATCCGCGCAGCGAGATCCGCGACGCCTACCGCACGGTCCACGAGGCGACGCTCCGGCTCTTCATGCTGCGCAACCAGCTCGAACTGCTCGAGGAGCGCCGGCAGAGCCTGCTCCAGTACCAGGAACGCCTGCGTGACCTCCTGGCCCTGGCCGAGGAGCAGCTCCAGGCGGCACGCGAGCGCGAGCGGACCGGTGAGCGACGCACCCGGCTGCTTACCGCTCCGGAAGGGCTGGTCGCACCCGAGGAGGTTCTCCTCGCGGCCGAGCGTGAGCGGGCCAGCGTGCGGCGGAACCTCGAGCACGAGCTGGCGCAGCTCCTCAGCGCGCTCGCCCTCGAGATCGAGGTCTGCCTCCAGCTCGAGCGACAGGGCTCCGCTGATTTGCGGGTCGAGCTGCTCCGCCTGCGCGAGATGGCGAGCGAGGCGGTGCGCGGGCTGCGGCGCACGCTCCTCGAGCTCGCGCCCGGCCTGCTCGACGAGGTCGGGCTCACCGAGACGCTCCGCCGTTACGTGCAGGAGCTGGCGCGACTCACCCGTCTCGAGCGTGCCGAGGTGCAGGGCCCCGAGCAGGACACGGCCCTTCCTCCGCCGTTCCCGTTGCTCGTCTACCGCCTGCTCCAGGAACTGGCGTTACGTTTGGCGCGGCAACCGGGCATCACCGAACTGCGGATCGACATCCATTACGAGCCGGCCCAGGTCGTGGCGCACCTCGAGGCGGCCGGACCAGCACCGCTCGAACCGCTGCCACCGCTCGACCCGGTACTCGCCGAGCGACTCCACCAGCTGGACGCCACCCTGACCGAGGAAGCGGTCGCCCCCGAGCGGTTGCGCCAGACCCTGCTCGTTCCCCTGACCTGAGCACCACCCCTACCTGGCGCCTCCTCCTACCCGTCCTCCCCCGATCGGTTCACGACGAAGTTCCCGCCGCGCGTCGAGACGAGCGCACCTACTGACAGGGCATTCCGCCGCCGTAGGGTGTGGGTAGACACCCGATACGACCGCACCTGGCTGCGCCAGCGAGAGGGGAGGTGACGACCGAGACGAGCGGCACCAGGGGGTCGGGAGCACGGGAAGTCGCTGGAGTCGTCGATGCCGGGCCGTTATCGGCCGGCGTGGATCATCGGAAGGAGTCAACGACGATGCGGTATCTCTACGACATCCTCGCCTGGTACGAGGTGCAGAAGTAGCGGGCGCTGGAGCAGGCCGAGGACGCTCTGGAAGGGCAGGGCCTGGTCGAGTACGCGCTGATCATCGTTCTCGTCTCGATCGCGGTTATCGTCGCGCTCACCGCGCTTGGGGACGAGATCGTAGCCGTATTCGAAGACATCACGGGCGAACTTCAGAACCGATAGTATGGCACGCCTTCACGACAAGTGTGCCGGGCAGGCACTCACGGAGCTAGCTTTGATTCTCTTGTGTGCCGCTCTCGTGACCATCGCCGCGGTAGCCGTTTTCGGTAACAGGCTTGAGGAGTTGTACTTCGAGGCTACTGCGAACCTGTTCGGCTCGTGAACGGGACGCTCCGCACCGGGCGACCGGGCGGGGCGTTCTGTCACGCACCGCCAGCGAACGGCGAGCGGCGGGTTCGGCCACCCGCCGCTTTCCGTTGGCCAGCCGTCCCGCACTCAGACACCGAGGACTTCCTTGATCCGCTCGAAGAACCCCTTGCGGTGCACCTCGCGCACGTCCGGTCGCTCGAGCGACTCGGCCAGCTCCGCGAAGAGCTCCCGCTGGCGCGGCGTCAGCTCGGTCGGTACCACCACCCGCACGGTGACGATGAGATCGCCGCGCCGGCCGCTGCCGAGCTCCGGCGCCCCCTTGCCGCGCAGGCGGAAGCGCTGGCCCGGCTGCGTCCCGGGCGGGATCGTCAGCACCACCGGCCCGTCGACCGTCGGGATCTCCACCTCGCCACCGAGCGCGGCCTGCGCCACATTGATCGGCACGTCCAGATAGAGCGTCGACCCTTCCCGCCGGAAGAACTCGTGCGGTCGCACCCGGACGTGGACGTAGAGATTCCCCGGTGGCGCACCAGGCTCACCGTGCTCGCCCTCGCCGGTGAGTCGCAACGTCGCCCCGTCCTCGATCCCGGCTGGGATCTCGAGCCGCACCGTGCGCCGGCGCACCGTGCGACCGCGACCGCGGCAGGTCGGGCAGGGATCCGAGACCACGCGCCCTTCGCCGCCGCAGTGGCTGCAGGTCGTCGCCGTGATCATCGCGCCGAGGATCGTCTGCTGGTAGCGCCGGACCTGGCCGGTGCCTCCGCAGACCGGGCAGGTCGTCGGTCGGGCGCCGTGGCGCATGCGCGTGCCGCGGCAGTCCGGACAGACCTCGAGCCGGTCGATCTCGATCTCCTTCTCGGCGCCGCGCAAGGCCTCCTCGAAGTCCAGCTCGAGCGTCACCTCGAGGTCGGCACCACGGGCTGGCCGGCGGCGGGCGGTGCCAGTCATCTCGCCGAAGAACGAGTCGAACAGGTCGGTGAAGAGCGAGCCGAAGCCGAAGGGGTCGGCACTCGGCCCGGTTCCGGCACCGACGCCGGCCTGGACACCGGCGTGGCCGAAGCGGTCGTAGGCCGCGCGCTTGTCCGGGTCGCTGAGCACCTCGTAGGCCTCGTTGATCTCCTTGAACTTCTCCTCGGCGTCCGGCGACTTATTGACGTCCGGGTGGTACTGCCGGGCGAGTCGCCGGTAGGCGCGCCGGATCTCCTCCTGCGTCGCCGTCCGGCTGACCCCGAGCACCTCGTAATAGTCGCGCTTCGCGCTCATCCGCGCACCCCTGCTCATCGGGCGACACCCGCACCCGTCAGGTCTGATATGGAGTATAGCAAGGTTCCCATCCGCTTCGGCGGGAGAGTCCGTAGCGGGCACTGCCTGTCCCGCTCGGCTGGGGCGACCTGACCGAGCGGTCGGCTCCCGGAGCGTAGCTGACGCAGGCACGGACGCGACGGCCTTTCACCCAGTACTGGTCACCAGCCGGTGGCGAGAGCGGTCAGCCCGCCTGCAGCTCTGTCCAGATGCGGTCGTACTTGACGTAGTCCGGCCCGAGGTCGCGGAACCACTGGAGGCGCCGCCAGGTCGCGTCGTCGAGGTAGATCGCTGGATCCGTCGCGAGGTCCGGATCGAGCAAGCCGCGCGTCCGGGCTGTACGGTTCGGACTCGCGTAGCCGACGTAGGCCGCGTTGCGAGCGGCGATCTCCGGCCAGCAGAGGAAATCGATGAACACCATGGCGGCGTACGGGTGTGGGGCGCCCTTGACGACACAGAGGTTGTCCTGCCAGACAGCGCACCCCTCCTGTGGGATGACGTAGCGGATGGTCGGCTTCTCGCGCTTGGCCAGGATCGCCTGCCCCGTCCAGCAGTGGGCGATCACCGCCTCGCCCGCGACGAGGAGCTCGTCGTTGTTCTCGCTGGTGTAGGAGAGGACGTATGGTTTCTGCGCCTTCAGGACTGCGAGGGCACGGTCGAGGGCCTCGTCGCTCGTCTCGTTGAGCGGATAGCCGAGCCAGAGTAAGGCAGCTGCGATCGTCTCCCGATAGTACCCGTGCATGACCAGCTTGCCGCGCGCTGCCTCGGCGGGCTCGAAGAGCGCCTGCCAGCTGGAGAGTCCCTCGCCGAGCACGGCAGTATCGTACGCATAACCGGAAGTGCCCCAGAAGTATGGGACACTGTAGCGATTACCGGGGTCGAAGGGGCCGTTCAGGTTGTTCGGATCGATGTGCTCGATCGCGCGGATCACCGAGCGGTCGAGTTCCTGGAGGAGGCCGAGTCCGACCGCGATCTGCACGGCGTAATCGGTCGGCACGACGATATCGTAGCCCAGGCCCCCTTGCTGGAGCTTGGCGATCGCCTGCTCGTTCGTCTCGTAGGTATCGATCGTGACCTTGACGCCGGTGAGCTGCTCGAAGTCGGCCAGGACATCGGGGTCGATATAGTCGCCCCAGTTGAAGACGGCGAGCTCGCGCTCCAAGCGACTCCGGTCGATGTACGGTGGCAGCTTGAGCGCGCTGGTGACGACGGTTGGACTCCCAGCGGCTGGTGACCGGGTCGGCGGCACCGTCGGTTCGGTCACGCCTTCCCGGCAGGCATGGAGCAAAGCGGAACCAGCCAGAGCGAGAGCGGCCAGGAAGGATCGTCGCGAAACGCGTCTCGTCACCATGGCGGCTGCCTAACCTTTCTCATTCGGACGCCACAGAAGAATGGTAGGGGAGACGAAGCACCGTACAAGCCCCGTTCGGAAAAGGCCGCGCGTGCACCGAGCCTATGGGACCAGCTCGGCAACACTGTCGAGTGCGCCGGACAGCGGCTGTTTCGCTGGCGAGGAGCTGCGCAGTGCCACGTCGGGGAGTCTCGCCCCGGTGTAGCGTACCCTCGCCGGCACCACCGAACTGCAGCTCGGCCGAGCCTTCCCTGTCCTGGTTCGACCTTTTGAGCCCTCATCGGTACCGCCGCAACGACTCGGCGATCGGCTGCGCTGAGGACGTCATCCCCGTTTCAAGCCCTCATAGGTACTGCCAAAACTCGATGCTTCCCCCTTTCTCAACTCCTATTCCCATTAGTTTCAAGCCCTCATAGGTACTGCCAAAACTAGGGCGATGGCAGCAGCCGCCGCCGCGGAGCAGGTTTCAAGCCCTCATAGGTACTGCCAAAGCGCCGAGACGTGGGCTGCAGCCGAAATCGTCCAGAAGTTTCAAGCCCTCATAGGTACTGCCAAAGCTCTGGATTCACCTCCGTAACGAGCTCATTGCGCTTGGCGTTTCAAGCCCTCATAGGTACTGCCAAAACGCCGCGGACGTACCGGACTGCGCGGGCGAGTTCCCGGTTTCAAGCCCTCATAGGTACTGCCAAAACGGCTTCGAGCTGGTGGAGCTCGAGGAGCTCGAAACGCGTTTCAAGCCCTCATAGGTACTGCCAAAACCGAAACCGCAACCGCGTGCCGGACACTGAGCCCAGTTTCAAGCCCTCATAGGTACTGCCAAAACTCGCCCGCGCCGCCACCGTTTCGCCGTACTCCTCACGTTTCAAGCCCTCATAGGTACTGCCAAAACCGATAAGCTGCGGGAACTCGCCCGCGCAGTCCGGGTTTCAAGCCCTCATAGGTACTGCCAAAACCACTCGTCCGTGCCGGGTTCCTCGAGTGCGACGGCGAGTTTCAAGCCCTCATAGGTACTGCCAAAACGTCAGAGTCGACCGCAGTCCCTGTACACGCTCCAGTTTCAAGCCCTCATAGGTACTGCCAAAACGAGGACGGTGAGGAGAGACATGGCCTGGATCGAGAGCGTTTCAAGCCCTCATAGGTACTGCCAAAACGCGCGCAGCCCAGCGCGCTCGCGAGGAGATGCTCGCAGTTTCAAGCCCTCATAGGTACTGCCAAAACGAGCTCCGGGCGGAGGTGGAGCGGTTTTCGGAGCGAGTTTCAAGCCCTCATAGGTACTGCCAAAACTGGGTCAGCACACCGCACCATACCAGTGTTGGTATGTTTCAAGCCCTCATAGGTACTGCCAAAACCCGCACGGTTACCTCGGCGACAGCCGAGCCGTCGCTGGTTTCAAGCCCTCATAGGTACTGCCAAAACCTTCGTCGATCACGATCGTGGAGAAGGTCGGAGAGAGCCGCGTTTCAAGCCCTCATAGGTACTGCCAAAACCGCCCGCACGCTTCTCGCCGAGTGGGAATTCTGTGAGGTTTCAAGCCCTCATAGGTACTGCCAAAACAAGAAGAGCAGGTCCGGCTCCTTGTCCCAGAGGCCTGTTTCAAGCCCTCATAGGTACTGCCAAAACGCAGGGCCACCGCGAAGGCACCGTTCGTCGCACCACGTTTCAAGCCCTCATAGGTACTGCCAAAACCCAGGTACATTCTCGCTTCTGTGTAGGACCAGAAGGGTTTCAAGCCCTCATAGGTACTGCCAAAACGCGCCGTTCGCTACGAGCGAAGCCCTTCGAAGCGTATTTCAAGCCCTCATAGGTACTGCCAAAACCGTCGGGGTGCGCCGCGACTCGAAGTGCGTACATGGTTTCAAGCCCTCATAGGTACTGCCAAAACACGGGGTTTCGCCATTCTTCTACTCCCTTCGATCCTCGTTTCAAGCCCTCATAGGTACTGCCAAAACGCTTCTCTTCCGGGGTCGCATCGACCCCACCACGGGCGCGTTTCAAGCCCTCATAGGTACTGCCAAAACGAGTGATGCCCTGGTTCCGGCACCCGGTGAGCGGGGTTTCAAGCCCTCATAGGTACTGCCAAAACCAATGTCCTCAGCGCGCTGGCGTCCGTGTCGTGGGCGTTTCAAGCCCTCATACGTACTGCCAAAACGCAATCCGGACGCGAAACCGACTGCCAGACGCCGAAGTTTCAAGCCCTCATAGGTACTGCCAAAACTCGATCCCGATCATAGCTCCTCCCAGTCTCCTACGTTTCAAGCCCTCATAGGTACTGCCAAAACTCCTCGCGCACTGTGTGACTCCTTCCTCTCGTGGTTCGTTTCAAGCCCTCATAGGTACTGCCAAAACGTGCCACCAAAAACCCTCGAACTGCTCACCACCAGTTTCAAGCCCTCATAGGTACTGCCAAAACACCCGTGCACGTGTTGCCGCGCGCAAAGTGTGCCGATGGTTTCAAGCCCTCATAGGTACTGCCAAAACAAAACTCCCCTGGAGAAGTCCGTTCTCCAGGGGAGGGTTTCAAGCCCTCATAGGTACTGCCAAAACGCTGTCCGAAAGCGGCATGCGTGCCCTCCTTTCCGTTGTTTCAAGCCCTCATAGGTACTGCCAAAACCAGCGACCTCCTCTCCCAGGCGCCTCAGTCCGCCGTTTCAAGCCCTCATAGGTACTGCCAAAACGTCCAGGATCACCCCCATGAGCGCCGCCGCGACCGCGTTTCAAGCCCTCATAGGTACTGCCAAAACGTCGGTATCGGAGACTACCGACGCGGAACAAGATTCGTTTCAAGCCCTCATAGGTACTGCCAAAACAGTGTAACCAGCGGACGAGGCGCCATCGCCCTCGTCGTTTCAAGCCCTCATAGGTACTGCCAAAACCTTCTGGCGCTGCGCACCAAGCGATCTATAGGTCCTGTTTCAAGCCCTCATAGGTACTGCCAAAACACCTACGACATCTTCCGCGCCATCGAGGCGGTCCCACGTTTCAAGCCCTCATAGGTACTGCCAAAACGGGGAATGGCACGGTAGAGTTTCGCATCCACGAAGGTTTCAAGCCCTCATAGGTACTGCCAAAACCAAGAAGGACAAGAGGGCGAACACGAGGTAGGAGAGTTTCAAGCCCTCATAGGTACTGCCAAAACACCATCGACAGCAGCGATGAGCTGATCCGTCAAGAAGTTTCAAGCCCTCATAGGTACTGCCAAAACCGATATCGGTGACGTCGTCGCCATCGCGACTGACGAGTTTCAAGCCCTCATAGGTACTGCCAAAACCCGGCGCCGTCTGGCGCCGGTCTCGGTTGCTCGTGCGTTTCAAGCCCTAATAGGTACTGCCAAAACGGGCATCGACCCCAGTCTCGTCTGCCGCTACGAGAGGTTTCAAGCCCTCATAGGTACTGCCAAAACCAACTTGGCTTACATCATCCTCGCGGACAAAACGGGTTTCAAGCCCTCATAGGTACTGCCAAAACCTAGACCGGGAGGCCAGTCCGCTGGGAGAACGTCGACGTTTCAAGCCCTCATAGGTACTGCCAAAACCGCGCCCTCGCCGAGGTCGAGGGCGTGCTCCGCGCGCGTTTCAAGCCCTCATAGGTACTGCCAAAACTAACGCATCCTCGAGGGGCCGGTGCCGATGGGCACGTTTCAAGCCCTCATAGGTACTGCCAAAACCAGGTGGGGCAACCATCGCCGCATCTCTCATGCTAGGTTTCAAGCCCTCATAGGTACTGCCAAAACCACAGCTGCTGCTCAAGGTCAACACGGATCATGAAAAGTTTCAAGCCAGCTCACCGCGCTCCAGCCGCCCGATCCAGTAGACGTCAACACGGATCATGAAAAGTTTCAAGCCCTCATAGGTACTGCCAAAACCGCGTCGCGACGAGCGTGTCGTAGGCAGTCTCGAAGAGTTTCAAGCCCTCATAGGTACTGCCAAAACCTGGTCATCGCCGGTCTCCTCTACCTCGCTACCGATCGTTTCAAGCCCTCATAGGTACTGCCAAAACTCTGCCCCTCCTTCTTTCATCTCTCGTACGCTTCACCGTTTCAAGCCCTCATAGGTACTGCCAAAACGGATGCGGAGGAGAACGATGACCTCCTCCGCGATGGGGTTTCAAGCCCTCATAGGTACTGCCAAAACAGGACCGGGGTCCTGTGCCCGGCCACTGGCGGCGGGTTTCAAGCCCTCATAGGTACTGCCAAAACAGCGCTATGTCTTCTGTCGCGTGCTGGGCTGTCGTCGTTTCAAGCCCTCATAGGTACTGCCAAAACGGAACGTCTGCGCGGCCAGGTGCTCGCCGAGCGCTAGTTTCAAGCCCTCATAGGTACTGCCAAAACTTTTCTGGCGGAACGAGGATAGTGGGGACGCTGGAGTTTCAAGCCCTCATAGGTACTGCCAAAACCCGGAGACGTACGTCGCTGGAGTCTGGCAAGTCAGGGTTTCAAGCCCTCATAGGTACTGCCAAAACACATTATATATCGCACCGCCGTCAAGTGCAATAGAAGTTTCAAGCCCTCATAGGTACTGCCAAAACGAGCACGCAGCAGCGTTCAGCCGCCTCGCGACCGAGAGTTTCAAGCCCTCATAGGTACTGCCAAAACATCACCCCGTCGGTGCTCGGGCTCCCACCCGAGCGTCGTTTCAAGCCCTCATAGGTACTGCCAAAACTGACAAGGGCGGGCTGTGGCAGTAGAATGAAAGTAGAGTTTCAAGCCCTCATAGGTACTGCCAAAACGACTCCGCGCGCCCACGATCCGGCCCTCCGCATCGGTTTCAAGCCCTCATAGGTACTGCCAAAACCCCGCTCCCCCGCGCGGCGGGGTGCGCTCGAGGAGCGGTTTCAAGCCCTCATAGGTACTGCCAAAACAACTCGACGACTGGGTCGCAGCGGTCGCGCGTGCCGCGTTTCAAGCCCTCATAGGTACTGCCAAAACGAACCTGAGTGTCCCGATCCGGAACACCAGTCCCGCGTTTCAAGCCCTCATAGGTACTGCCAAAACTTCGTGTCCTCCGCGATATTCCCGCGGAGGATGTTGTTTCAAGCCCTCATAGGTACTGCCAAAACTCGAACGCGGCATGGCGTGCGCGATCGGCACGATTGGTTTCAAGCCCTCATAGGTACTGCCAAAACACACGGTGATGGATCTCGGAACGCGCCTCGTCAACGTTTCAAGCCCTCATAGGTACTGCCAAAACCAACAAAGTACACCCGCGCGCGCTCATAGCTCCTCGTTTCAAGCCCTCATAGGTACTGCCAAAACACGGTTCCCTCAACCACGCTAGCTCGCTCGCACCTGTGTTTCAAGCCCTCATAGGTACTGCCAAAACACGCCACCGGTGTCGGCGCAGCGGTGCTCGACGACGGTTTCAAGCCCTCATAGGTACTGCCAAAACACCGACCAGCCGCTCCATGCATCCCCCTTTGTCCTAGGTTTCAAGCCCTCATAGGTACTGCCAAAACGTTCCGACAGGCATGCAGGATTGTGCGTCCTGATCTCGTTTCAAGCCCTCATAGGTACTGCCAAAACGTCCGGCATACCCCTCGAGGCGACAGTCGCCGTTATCGGTTTCAAGCCCTCATAGGTACTGCCAAAACAACCCCCTTCTGTCGTCCATCGAGCACCACTGGGTGGTTTCAAGCCCTCATAGGTACTGCCAAAACCTCGAAGAGGCGATGCGCCTCCTTGAGGCAAATCTGTTTCAAGCCCTCATAGGTACTGCCAAAACCCACGATTGGTGGGACTATGCCGGCAAGCTCATCGAGGTTTCAAGCCCTCATAGGTACTGCCAAAACCTGACCACCCGTTCCATGCATCCCCCCTTGTCCGAGGTTTCAAGCCCTCATAGGTACTGCCAAAACGCACACGGCGGCACGTGCCGCCGCGACGGGAACACGTTTCAAGCCCTCATAGGTACTGCCAAAACGTGGGCATGTCCGACCACCTCGAAAACATGCCCCTGTTTCAAGCCCTCATAGGTACTGCCAAAACGCGTCCGCCTCATGGCACCCTCCTCTCGCCATCCTAGTTTCAAGCCCTCATAGGTACTGCCAAAACGCCTATCGAACCGCCGTTCGCCTATCTGCAGTTCGAGTTTCAAGCCCTCATAGGTACTGCCAAAACTTCGAGTACCTGCGGCTGAACGGTCGCCTGGTGCTCGTTTCAAGCCCTCATAGGTACTGCCAAAACGGGATCGCTCGAATCCACACCCACATCTACTACCGGTTTCAAGCCCTCATAGGTACTGCCAAAACCCCGTCACCGGGAAGGCTGTCTATCCGCCGTTCCAGGTTTCAAGCCCTCATAGGTACTGCCAAAACCGGCGGCTGCCGCCGCCGCCGCCGCCGCAGAGTCCGTTTCAAGCCCTCATAGGTACTGCCAAAACGAGTGCGAACGTGAGGCGGGCTTTCCGCCCGCACTCATGTTTCAAGCCCTCATAGGTACTGCCAAAACGGCGGTCGAACAGCAGACAGGCTGTCGGCGAGTCGGGTTTCAAGCCCTCATAGGTACTGCCAAAACTCGTGTTCCGGCCGGTCGCGCTGCTCGAGGTTTGGCGTTTCAAGCCCTCATAGGTACTGCCAAAACTTCCCTCCCTTCGAGTTCTCGCTTCGAGACGAAGCAGTTTCAAGCCCTCATAGGTACTGCCAAAACGTCACC
>Ga0068682_100617_pt1 | contig 16568 bp, 10 predicted proteins | sample CeladaPassaB1F01_FD_62238 | JGI IMG/M metagenome (GOLD analysis project Ga0068682, IMG submission 62238) | Cellulose-adapted microbial communities from the Joint BioEnergy Institute, USA - Passage B1F01 | ecosystem: Engineered > Bioreactor > Continuous culture > Unclassified | place: USA, Joint... | reverse complement strand
AGGAGCGCAACCGCTACCTCTTCCGCGAGGTCGTGCGCGGCATCGGCGGCTACGGCAACGCCGTCGGCGTCCCGACCGTCGGCGGGGAGGTCGAGTTCGCCCCCGCCTACTCGGGCAACCCGCTGGTGAACGCGATGTGCGTCGGGCTCGTCCGGGCCGAGAAGCTGGTGCGCTCGCGGGCCAGCGGGGAGGGGAACCTGGTCGTCCTGCTCGGCTCGCGGACCGGGCGCGACGGCATCCACGGGGCCACCTTCGCCTCCGACGAGCTCGGCGAGGGCTCCGGGGAGCGGCGCTCCAACGTGCAGGTCGGGGACCCGTTCGCGGAGAAGATGCTCATCGAGTGCTGTCTCGCGCTCCTCGAGGAGGATCTGCTCGTCGCGCTGCAGGATCTTGGGGCGGCGGGGATCACCTCTTCGGCCTCCGAGATGGCCGCCAAGGGAGGGGTCGGGATCGAGATCGAGACCGACAGGGTGCCCCTGCGGGAGGAGGGGATGGAGCCGTGGGAGGTCATGATCTCGGAGTCCCAGGAGCGCATGCTCGCGGTCGTCGAGCCGGGGCGACTGGAGCGGGTGGCGGGCCTGGCCCGCCGCTACGGGGTCGGGGCCGCCGTGATCGGGCGGGTGGCGGGCCACGGTGAGCTGCGCGTCGTCCACGAGGGCGAGGTCGTCGGCTCCGTCCCCGCCCGGCACCTGGCCGACGCCCCGGTCTACGAGCGGGAGGTCGTGAGGCCGGCGTACCTCGACGGAGCGCGCGCGCTGGACCTCGCGTCCGTGCCGCCTCCCGGCGACTACGGCGCGGCCCTGCTGGGGCTCCTCTCCCACCCCAACCTCCGCTCGCGCCGCTCCGTCTACGAGCAGTACGACCACGAGGTCGGCACCTGCACCGTGCTCCGGCCCGGGGCCGACGCCGCGGTGATGAGGATAAGGGGCACGCGCCGGGGCTACGCCCTCACCACCGACGGGCGCGGCCGCCACTGCTACCTCGACCCGCGCGGCGGCGGGGCGGCCACCGTCGCCGAGGCGTACCGCAACCTCTCCTGCGTGGGGGCCGAGCCCGTGGCCCTGACCAACTGCCTGAACTTCGGCAACCCCGAGAAGGCCGAGGGCTACTACCAGCTCGCCGAGTGCATCGAGGGGATGGCCGGGGCGTGCGAGGCGCTCGGGACGCCGGTGGTGAGCGGCAACGTCAGCCTGTACAACGAGACGGAGAGGGGCGCCGTCCACCCCACGCCGGTGGTGGGGATGGTGGGGTTGCTGGAGGACGTGCGCCGGCACGCCACCCCGGAGATAAAGCGGGAGGGGGACGCGCTGGTGCTGGTGGGCCGCTTCCGGCCCTCCCTCGCGGGCTCGGCCTACCTGGAGGCGGCGCACGGCCTGGTGCGCGGCGCTCCCCCCTCCCCGGACCTCCCCTCCGAGAAGGCCGCCGCCGACGCGGTGCGCGCCGCCGTGGCCGCCGGGCTGGTGGACACCGCGCACGACCTCTCCGACGGGGGGCTCGCCGTCGCGCTCGCGGAGATGGCCGTGGGGGGCGGCATCGGGGCCGAGGCGCGCCTTCTGCCCGGCGCGCGCCAGGACGTCGCCCTCTTCGGCGAGTGCGGCGGGTGCATCCTGGTGGCGGTGCCGGAGGAGCGGCTGGAGGAGCTGGAGGGGGCGCTGGCGGGCGTGCCGCGCGCCAGGATCGGGCGCACCGGCGGCGATAGAATATCCGTCTTAGGGCTCGTGGACGTAGGGCTTTCGGAGCTTGCGGAGGCGTACTTTATGGATCTCTTCGAGGAGGCCGGAGGGTAGGATGCCGCCCGCCGGGTTCGAGGGGCACCGCGACGCGGACAAGCCGAGGGAGGCCTGCGGGGTCTTCGGGATCTACTCGCGCGCGCTGGCCGGGGAGCTCGCGCGCCGCACCTACTTCGGGCTCTACGCGCTGCAGCACAGGGGGCAGGAGTCGGCGGGGATCGCCATCTCCGACGGGGAGCGCACGACCGCCGTCAGGGACATGGGGCTCGTCTCCCAGGTCTTCGACGAGACGCGGCTCGCGGCGCTCGAGGACGGGCACATCTCCCTCGGGCACGTCCGGTACTCCACCACCGGGTCCGCCTCCTGGGAGAACGCCCAGCCGGAGTTCATCGGGCGGGGGGAGGTCAACGTCGCCGTGGCGCACAACGGCAACCTGGTCGACGCCCGCGCGCTGCGCGACGAGCTGGCGCGGGAGGGCTTCGGCTTCAACTCCACCTCCGACACCACCTTCATCGCCGCGGCGGTGGTCTCGGAGCTGGAGCGCGGGCTGCCGGTGGGGGAGGCCGTGCGGGCCGCGATGCGGCGCCTGAAGGGGGCCTACTCGGTGGCCATGATCTGCCGGGACAAGCTGGTGGCCTTCCGCGACCCCCACGGCTTCCGGCCGCTGTGCATCGGCCGGGTGGAGGGGGGATACGCCGTCTCCAGCGAGACCTGCGGCCTGGACATCGTCGGGGCGGAGTTTCTGCGCGAGGTGGATCCCGGCGAGGTCGTGGTCATCGGCGACGAGGGGCTCCTGAGCCTGCGGGGGGCCCCGGCGCGTACGGCGCTGTGCGTCTTCGAGTACGTGTACTTCGCCCGTCCCGACTCGCGCTTCGACGGGCGGGAGGTGGCCGACGCCCGCAGGAGGATGGGCGAGCTTCTGGCCGAGGAGGCGCCGGCGGAGGCCGACGTGGTCATCCCGGTGCCCGACTCCGGGATCATGGCCGCCGTCGGCTACTCGGCGCGCAGCGGCATCCCCTACGCCGAAGGGCTCATAAAGAACCGCTACGTGGGCAGGACTTTCATCCAGCCCACCGACGGGATGCGCCAGCTCGGCATCCGGCTGAAGCTGAACCCGCTGCCCTCGGTCATAGCCGGGCGGCGGGTCGTGGTGGTGGACGACTCGATCGTGCGGGGGAACACGAGCCGGAAGCTGGTGCGGCTGCTCTTCGAGGCGGGGGCGAGGGAGGTGCACTTCCGGGTCTCCTCGCCCCCGGTGACCGGCCCCTGCTACTACGGGATAGACATGGACACCGCCGACCAGCTGGTGGGGGCCAGGCACCCGGTCGAGGAGATCCGGCGCCAGATCGGGGCGACCACCCTGGCCTACCTCTCGGTGGAGGCGATGGTGGAGGCGACCGGCAGGCCGAAGGGCCACCTGTGCCGGGCCTGCTTCGACGGGGAGTACCCGGTGCGCGGGAGCTCGCAGAAGTTCGCCCTGGAGCGGGCGGGCAGCCGGGAGGGGTGAGGCGTGTCCGGCGGGGGGGCTTACGAGGCGGCCGGGGTCTCCATAGAGCGCGGCGAGCGCGCCGCGCGCATGATGCGCGCGGCGGCGGAGAGGACGCACGGGCCGCAGGTTCTTCCGGGGAGCGCGGGGGGCTTCGCCGGGCTCTACGCGCTCTCGGGCTACCGGGAGCCGGTGCTGGCCTCCACGGTGGACGGCGTGGGGACCAAGGTGCTGGTGGCCCGGGAGGTGGGACGCTACCGCTCGCTGGGGGCGGACGTCGTCAACCACTGCGCCAACGACGTGCTGGCCGCCGGCGCCCGCCCGCTGCTGTTTCTGGACTACCTGGGCACCGGCAGGCTGGAGCCGGAGGTCGCGGCGGAGATCGTGGAGGGCGCGTCGGAGGCCTGCGCCTCGCTGGGCGTGGCGCTCGTGGGCGGGGAGACGGCCGAGATGCCTGGGCTCTACGCGGCGGGGGACTTCGAGGTCGTGGGGGTGTGCGTGGGGGCGTGCGAGCGGGGCGAGGTCGTGGCGGGCGAGGGGGTGCGCCCGGGAGACGCCGTGATCGGGCTGGCCTCGAGCGGGCTGCACACCAACGGCTACACCCTGGCCCGCAGGGTGGCGGAGCGGGCCGGTCTCTCCTACTCGGACACCCCCGAGGGCCTCGGCCGCACCCTGGGCGAGCTCTACCTGGAGCCGCACCGGGCGTACGTGAGGGAGGTGCTCGCGCTGAGGGAGGAGGTCGAGGTGCGGGGGCTGGCGCACATCACGGGCGGGGGCATCCCCGGCAACCTGCCGCGCGCGCTCGGGGGGCTCGGGGCAAAGGTGGACCCCTCGGCCTGGGAGGAGCCGCCCGTCTTCGGCTTTATCCGCCGGGCGGGCGGCGTCCCCGAGGAGGAGATGCGGAAGGTCTTCAACCTCGGGGTGGGCTTCTGCGCGGTGGTGCCGCCGGAGGACGCGGAGCGGGCCGTCTCGGCCGTCCGGGAGGCGGGGTGTGCGGCGTGGCGCATCGGGGAGGTCGTGGAGGGGGCGGGGGTCCGCTTTGCCTCCTGAGGGGTTGCCCGCCGGGTCGCGCTTCGCCGTGCTCGCCTCCGGCTCCGGGACGAACCTGCAGGCTCTGCTCGACGCCTACCCCGGGCACGTGGCGGTGGTGGCCGGGGACCGGAAGGAGGCCTATGCCTTCGAGCGGGCCCGGCGGGCGGGCGTGCCGGTGGAGCACGTGGACCCCCGGGGCTTCCAGACGCGCGAGGACTACGACCGGGAGCTGGCCGAGAGGGTCGCCGCCTACGACGTGGGGCTGGTGGTGGGAGCGGGGTACATGCGCATCCTCTCGCGGGCCTTTCTGGACCGCTTCCCGGCCATCCTCAACGTCCACCCCTCTCTGCTGCCCGCCTTCCGGGGGCTGAACGCCGTCCGACGGGCGCTCGAGGCGGGGGTGGGGGAGACGGGGGTGACCGTGCACTTCATGACCGAGGAGGTGGATGCCGGGCCGGTGGTGAGCCAGGAGAGGGTGCCGGTGCTGCCCGGCGACACCGAGGAGAGCCTGCTGGAGCGCCTGCACCCCGTGGAGCACCGCCTGCTGGTGCGGGCCGTTGCGGACTACTTCTGGGGGAGGGTGAGGCCATGAGGCGGAGGGCTGTGATCTCTGTTTCCGACAAGAGCGGGGTGGCGGGGTTCGCCCGCCGCCTGCGAGATCTCGGCTTCGAGATAATCTCCACCGGCGGGACGGCGCGGGCGCTGCGGGAGGCCGGAATCCCGGTCGTCCCCGTCTCCGAGGTCACCGGGGAGCCGGAGATCCTGGGCGGCCGGGTGAAGACGCTGCACCCCAGGATCCACGGCGGCATCCTGGCCGACCGCGAGAGGGAGGAGCACCTCCACCAGCTGGAGGAGCGCGGCATAGACCCCCTGGACCTGGTGTGCATCGACCTCTACCCCTTCGAGCGCGCCGTCGCCGGAGGAGCGGGTGAGGAGGAGGCCATCGAGCAGATAGACATCGGCGGCCCCGCCATGCTGCGGGCCGCCGCCAAGAACTTCCGCTCGGTGGTCGTGGTCCCGGGGCCGGAGTTCTACGGGGAGGTGCTCTCGGGGCTGGAGTCCGGCGGGGTGCCGGAGGAGACCCGAAGGCGTCTCGCGGCCGCCGCCTTCAGGCGCACGGCGCTCTACGATGCCGCCATCGCGCGCTGGATGGCCGGGGAGGGGGAGCTCCCCGAGGCGCTCGTGCGGGGCTACAGGCGAAAGATCCCGCTGCGCTACGGCGAGAACCCCCACCAGAGGGCCGCCTACTACGCCGAGGAGGGGGCGCCTGCACACCTGCTCTCCGGGGCCAGGCGCTTGCAGGGAAAGCAGCTCTCCTTCAACAACCTCTACGACGTGGACGCCGCGCGCTCGCTGCTCGCCACCCTCGGCGAGGAGCCGGCGGCCGTCATCGTGAAGCACGCCAACCCGTGCGGCGCCGCGGTGGGCAAAAGCGCGGGCGAGGCCTACCTGAAGGCGCTCGACTCCGACAGGATCTCGGCCTTCGGGGGCATCGTGGCCCTCAACCGCGAGGTGGACGGGGAGCTGGCGCGCGAGATCTCGGGCGTCTTCACCGAGGTCCTCGTCGCCCCGGGCTTCGCCGCGGAGGCGCGGGAGGTCTTCGCGGAGAGGGAGGCCATGATCCTTCTGGAGGCCGGGCCGCTGGAGCCCCCGAGCCTCTCCGCCAAGTACGTGACGGGCGGGATGCTCCTGCAGGAGACGGATGCGGTGGCCGGGGAGGACGCTTCCTCCTACAAGACGGTCGCCGGCGAGCCCCCCTCCGGGGAGGCGCTGCGAAACCTCCTCCTCGCCTGGCGCGTCGCCGCCCGGGTCAAGAGCAACGCCATCGTCCTCGTACGGGACGGCGCCACGGTGGGAATAGGGGCCGGGCAGATGAGCCGGGTGGACGCGGCGCGCATAGCCGTGGAGAAGGCCGGCGGGCGGAGCCGCGGCGCGGTCGCCGCGAGCGACGCCTTCTTCCCGTTCGCCGACGGGGTGGAGGCGCTGGCCGACGCGGGGGTCTCGGCGGTCATCCAGCCCGGGGGCTCCAGGCGGGACGCCGAGGTCATAGCGGCGGCCGAGCGGCGGGGAATGACCATGGTCTTCACCGGCAGGAGGCACTTCCTCCACTGAGCGGCGCGGGATGAGCGAGGGGGAGAGGCGCTTCGCCTTCACCGGCTACGTGCGGCTCGCGGGGCGGGCCGTCTACTACGCGGCGGCCGTCTTTCTGCTCGCGACCATAGCCCTGCTCTTCGTCTCCGCCGTCGCCGCCCTGCTCCGGGCCCCTGAGGCCGGGCTGCTCGATACCGCCCTGACGATCCTCGACCGGGTGCTCCTCATCTTCATCTTCGTCGAGCTGCTCAACACCGTCGAGATCGTCGTTCGGGAGGCAGAGATCTCCGCGGAACCCTTCATCCTCATCGGCCTCATCGCCGCCGTCCGGCGCATCCTCACCGTGACCGCGGAGATCGAACAGTCCCTCGGCACGCCGGCCTTCCAGGACCTCGTGCTGGAGCTCGGGGTGCTCACCCTGCTGGTCGTCGCCCTCTCCGGAGCCCTGTTCTTCACCCGACGCCTGGGCTCCGGCGGCTAAAAAATCCCGTCCCTTCTGATAAACTCATATGCGGGCCAGTAGCTCAGTGGTAGAGCAGGGGACTTTTAATCCTCGTGTCGTAGGTTCGATTCCTACCTGGCTCACGAGCCCCCATCGTCTAGCGGCCTAGGATTCCGCCCTTTCAAGGCGGCGGCACGGGTTCGAATCCCGTTGGGGGCACATACGCGGAGACCGGGGGCGATTAGCTCAGGGGTAGAGCGCCTCCCTTACAAGGAGGAGGTCGCTGGTTCGAATCCAGCATCGCCCACTCTGCAAATCGCGGCATTTGCAGGATAAATACGAGGGGGCCAAGGTTTCCGGGATTCGCCGGGGCCTCCTGTGCAGCAACCGTGCAGCAACGCGTGGGCTAGCCGAGCGCCTCGCTCATCGCGTCTGCGGCCTCTTCGCCCATACCGGGCAGCATGTGGGAGTAGGTGTCGAGGGTGATCGCCACGCTGGCGTGCCCCAGGAGCTCCTGAACGAGCTTTGGGTGGACGTTCTTCTGGAAGAGGAGCGAGGCGCAGGTGTGGCGGAGGTCGTGGAAGGTGATCCTGGGCACGCCCGCCCTCTCGAGGAGCGGCCCGAAGGAGCGGCTGCGGAGGTTGGAGGGGTTGATGATGGAGCCCGTCTCACCTGCGAACACGAGGCCCTGGTCCCGGTACAGGCCGCCGAGCCTGAGCCTCTCTTCGGCCTGCCGGGACCGGTGGCTTCTGAGGGCTTCGACGACCCTTCCGGAGAGCCGGATGGTCCGGCGGCTCTTTCTGGTCTTGGGCTCTCCGAGGTCGTAGGAGCCGTCTCCGCTTTTGCGGGTGAGCGTCCGGCGCACGCGCAGGCTTCGTCCGTTCAGGTCCACGTCCTCCCATTTGAGGGCCAGAAGCTCGCCCTGGCGCATCCCGGTGTAGATGGCGAGCACGTACAGGGCCTCCAGGCGGTCGCCCCGGGCCGCCTCAAGCAGACGCCGCGCCTCGTCGGCCGAGAGCGGGTGCATTTCCCTGGCTGCGGGGGCGGGAGGCTTCACCGCGTCTGCGGGGTTGCGGGGTATCAGGTCCCAGCGCACGGCCTGTGCGAGCGCCTTGTGCAGGACGTGGTGCATCTTCTGTACGGTGGAGCCGGAGAGTCCCGAATCGAGACGCTCGCGGTAGAGGCGCTGGATGTGGAGGGCGCTGAGGTTCCTGAGCCTCACCCTCCCGAGCGCGGGCCTGATATGCCTGGCCACGAGATAGCTGTCTCTGGAGAACGTGGACTGCCTGACCTCTCCCCGGTGTGCGTCGGAGAGCCAGCGGTCCAGGTATTCTCCCAGCGTCAGGTTCCTGTCATCCAACACCAGTCCGGCGTCGCGGTCGGCCATCGCCCTGATCAGCTTCTGGCGCACCTCGTCGCGGGTCTTGCCCGATACGTAACGCCTCCTGGGGCCTTCGGACGTCTCGATCCAGTAGGCTCCGCGGTAGCCCACCCTCTTTCCGTTTCTTATGTGCGGGTAGATGGATCCCTCTCCATTGCCTCTTTTCGCCGCCACCGTTACCTGACCTCCCTGATCATGAGCTCTCCTGGTTCCACATCCAGCGCTGCGGCGAGCCTGCGGATGGTCCTCGGGTGGACTTCGGCGAAGCCGTTCTCTATCCTCCAGACCGTTCCCTGGGAGATGCGGGCCCTCTTCGCCAGATCCCTCTGCGAGAGGACCCTCTCCTCCCGCAGCCTCTTTACCTTCTCCGGATCTATCTTCACGGGGGGATGGATATCCTCTAAACTAGTCGTTATCAATCAAAATTATAACACACCATATGGGGTCTGGATGTATCCTGTGTTCGGCCAGCGTGGAGAGCCTGTCTTCGGGAAGGTCGGGGCCGGGGAGACGTGTCCTGGCGGGATCGGCCCGCGGCTCTCAGGAGTTTTCGGTTGTTTTCGGTTACTGAGGGCGTGTACGGTCTCTTGAGGGGGCGATCTGGATCGGCACCTGCACGGGCGGCGGGTCTATCTCGGGAGACCGATAACCGCTAACCTCGATAACCTCCATAACCTCCATCCAGGAGTTGGGGGCGGCTTCTCGGTCACACATCCCGACTACGGTTATAGCGGTTACCGGGGTTACCGGTTATCGCTCGGGGGCAGCAGATAACCGGCCATGCTGGCCCCGCTCTTTCTCGCCCGTTGGTTGTGGTTAGAGGATATGGGCCTTCGCCGGCCCCTTCTATCGATTTGTCGAAACGAGGGGAGGGCTCTCATGTGCGGAGACGGGGGCGGCAGATAGCCGGTCGGGGGAAAGGAGGTGGTGGAGGACCGCATCATCCTCGATAGAGACGAGTTTCTCAAAGGACGCAAGAGCCCAGAGAATCTCTCGCCGGCAACCTCTCACCTTCGGGTAGGGAGGTACTTACCCTTAAGTTACAGGGACCATCCTCCCTCTCGACCCTCCCGGGCTGAGCAAGAAGAGGCCATGCTCGTTCCTTACTCTGGCCCTCTCTCATCAGACCGGTACGGGTTGTTGGAGAGGGAGCCTGTGAAAGAGGAGATGCCACTCACCACAACTTCTCTCGTTCGGGGCAGAGCGAGGTTGGATATGCGGTGCCCCCTTACGATCGGTGGTGGTGAGGGGAAAGAGAAGTGCGGCAGGGTGTGTGGGTAAGGCTCTACCTGACCGAAGGAGAGAGGTGCTTCGGGTGCAGGGATGCCATGGGTGGCCGGAGCCCCAGGGAGATGTGGAGCAGGTGCCTTATTCACCGGAACTTTTGTTGCGGAGGCGATAGCGATTCTGGAGAGCCTGTACAAGCCGTGGTAATAGGGAGTAGAAGACAACGGCGGTCGGTGTTTAGAACTTTTCGACGCTTCTTGCGTCCGCGGTAGGTCAGAGTGGCTCTGGCAACTGCATCTGCGAATAAGCTCCGGGCAGTGCCTCAGCCGCAACAAAAAATCTCTGGGGTATAGTCCTCCATACACCAGCGTCCTGTATTCTGGCCAGCATGAGCTTCTCTTATTGGCCGATCAGGAGAAGCTCTCTGTCTATATTTTTTTCTTTTGGATCTACAGGGTTGCTCCGTGCTGTTTCAAAAGAGTGTAGCGTATGAGATCTTCCAGTACGGGGTCCAGCCTCACCCGCTGTTTGTGCGTGCTGCGCACGATCCTGATCTGGCTGTGAAGGAAATCTCTGGTCCTTCTGGCTTGCTTTCGCTGAGTCTCTCTCCCAGAGAGTATGATGGGTGTGAGCTCATCGAGTCTCTTGTACATGTAGTCTAAGGCTATCTCGGGTCGTACCCCTTCGAGGCGAACCTGCTTTCCTTCGCCCTTTTTCTGAGATACCCGGCGAGATTTTTTGCCCTTTGATGATTTGCTCCTGCTTTTAGGGCTGCGCTCTCCTTTCTTCTCGGTAAAGGTAGAAGAGCTTGTCTCTATTGGTGCCCTCCAGCTCTCCGGACAGAGGGAATAGAGGGGATGATCTACGTTAACCAACTCTAGGGGATGGTATTGGCGGGCTGTCCTCGGTCTGTTGGCACTCTTTGGGTTGCCAGCGCTGCTCGATTCTGCCTTTTTGGCACGCTTTACATCGAGTTTCCTCTTCCTGGAGGAGAAAGAATTCGTATAAGATCTCGAGCGCCCTCTGCCAGTGCTTTTCTGAGTGGAGACCACAACACCGTTCTTGTCTATTGTAAAAGTAATTCCCATTCCCTGATCCGTTTCAGTCGAGATCCACCTTTAGTAAAAATAGACCTTCCCTGTACAAGAAGAGCTTAGGGTTTTCGTAGAATGAGGTTCACGAATCTCTCTATAACTCCCTTTCCCTAGTGTGTTTAACTTTTATTAAATTCTGCTATGGTGTTTGGTGCTTGTCAACCAGACTCAAGATTTTCGGGTTAGAAAGGCACATAAATATAGAAGGGACTATTCTTCGTCACTTCTGTAGATCCCGCAAGCTCCTCTGTCCTCATGGTCAAAAAGGGTTCGACTCGGCGTTTTCGGTTACCGACGGTCAACCATGTCTGCTCTCCTGATGGAGAGCTATCCGCTCGTGTATCCGAGATACAGCGGTGGTTACCGAGCCCTCTGACAGGAGGAGGTTACCGGTTCCACCTGCTGGTCACCAGAGGAGCTGTCCTGTAATCATATGAAGGTGGCATGATTTCTCCATCCCGATGTTACTCAGGTTCATAGCTCCACAAATCCCCAGCAACTATAATAAAAACCAATGGGGACCTAGAATAGAGGGCAGCATTGGATGTATTCAGGCTTCGTGACCGGGTAGTCGAGGAGTATAGTTCTTACATAGCCAGCTTTATCCGCATAAAGAATTCACGCATCAAAGAGGCTGTCCAGAGTAGCCTGGATGGGGGGCATCTCTGGCCAGAGCCGCTCATTCAGCTCAATCCCAGTTTCGAGCCTGGGGAGTCGGTCGATGAGCTGGTCGAGGAGGGAATCCTGCACCCTGAGTGCTCGAGGATTTTCCGGATCAACAAGAAAGAAGGCGGAGGGGGAGAGAGCCTCAGACTGCACCGCCATCAGGCAGAGGCCATAAGGGCGGCCCATAAAGGCGAGAACTACGTGCTTACCACGGGCACGGGCTCGGGCAAGAGCCTCACCTATATCATCCCCATAGTGGATCACGTACTGCGCCGGGGACCGGGATGTGGGGTGCGGGCCATCGTAGTCTACCCGATGAACGCGCTTGCCAATAGCCAGTATGGGGAACTGGGCAAGTTCCTCAAGGAGGGATACCCCGACGGCAGAGGGCCCGTGAGCTTCGCCCGCTATACGGGGCAGGAGTCCGAGGAGGAGCGAGAGAAGATCATCTCCCACCCCCCGGACATCCTTCTCACAAACTACGTGATGCTCGAGCTTATACTGACCCGCTCCCGGGAGCAGGGGCTGGCTGGGGCGGCAAAGGGGCTGGGCTTCCTTGTGTTTGATGAGCTGCATACCTACCGGGGCAGACAGGGCGCCGATGTCGCGTTCCTGATCCGGCGCACGCGGGAGCTGCTGGATGCAGACAACATGCTGTGCGTGGGAACATCTGCGACACTAGCGGGGGGTGGAACCTACGAGGAGCAGCGCCGGGAGATCGCCAGGGCGGCCACCCGAATATTCGGGGCCGAGGTGAAGCCGGAGAACGTGATCGGGGAGACGCTGCAGCGGGCAACGCCCAGGCGGGATAGGGAAGATCCGGGCTTCGTGGCCGCGCTCTCCGAGCGGGTTCGGGATGAAGGGCGAGGTATGCCAGAGGACTATGAGAGCTTCGTCCAGGATCCCCTCTCGGTTTGGATCGAGAGCACCTTCGGTCTGGACGAGTCCGGGAGCGAGCGCCTGATGCGTGCCACCCCCCGCAGCATCCACGGCCCGCAAGGAGCGGCCGGAAAGCTCTCCAGACTCACGGGGCTGCCCGAGGAGACCTGCGCCCGGGCGATACAGGAGGGGCTTCTCGCCGGGTACCGGTGTGAGCCCGACCCGAGGACCGGAAGGCCACCCTTCGCCTTCCGGCTGCACCAGTTCTTCAGCCGGGGTGATGCCGTCTACGCCACCATCGAGCCCGAAGAGAAGCGCTATATTACCCTGAGCGGCCAGAGGTATGCGCCCGGTAGCAGGGAGAAGGTGCTCATGCCTCTGGTCTTCTGCCGGGTATGCGGGCAGGAGTACTACCCAGTGCGGGTGTTCGCCGACCAGGACAGGAGGAGAGAATTTCGTCCTCGAGTCCTCTCCGATACCCTCGATGATGGGGAGAGCGAGGCCGGTTTTCTCTTCTTCAGCGCCTCGGAGCCCTGGCCTGGAGAGGGCGATGACGGGCTCTGGCAGCGGCTGCCGAGCGACTGGCAGGAGGAACAGCGCGGCCATCTCAGAGTACGCAGCGACCAGCGTAAATATCTGCCGCGCCAGGTCTATGTGGGACCCGACGGCAAAGAGAACGAGGAGAAGGGCCTGGACATGTGCTATTTCCAGGCCCCCTTCCGGTTCTGCCTCTCCTGCGGCGTCTCCTACGACGCCAGGATACGCTCGGACTTCGCCAAGCTGGGAACGTTGGGCTCCGAAGGTCGCAGCAGCGCGACCACGATACTGAGTATCGCTACCCTCGCCGGGCTCAAGGAGGAGCGCGACCTGCCACAGAAGGCCCGCAAGCTCCTCTCCTTCACCGACAACCGTCAGGACGCCTCGCTACAGGCCGGGCACCTCAACGACTTCGTGCAGATCGGCGTCCTGCGCTCCGCGCTCTACCGGGCGGTCGAGGAGGCGGGTGAAGAGGGACTCGCCTACGACGAGATCGCCGGGCGGGTCTTCGATGCTTTGGATCTCCCGCTGGAGGAGTACGCCAGCAACCCCACGGCCACCAGGTTCAAGGCTCTACGGGATACTCAGAGGGCGTTGCGTGATGTGCTCGGCTACCGCATCTACCGTGATCTCGAGCGTGGCTGGCGCATTACCTCCCCCAACCTGGAGCAGTGCGGGCTTCTTAGGATAGGTTATGAGTCTCTAGAGGAGCTGTGCACCGCCGAGGACGTGTGGGAGGGGAAACATCCGGCCCTTGCAGACGCCTCCCCGGAGATAAGGGAGAAGGTGGCAAAGGTGCTGCTCGACGAGATGCGCCGCAGGCTCGCCATCAAGGTGGACTACCTCGATCCCGAGTACCAGGAGCGCATCATACTTCGCAGCAACCAGCACCTCATCCCGCCGTGGGCCCTCGAGGAGAGCGAGGCCGAGAGGCTGCAGTACGCTACCGTTCTCTTTCCCCGCTCCCGCCGACCCGGTGATGTTGGCGGGAATACCTACCTCTCCTCACGCAGTGGCTACGGAAGATACCTGAGGCGGGCCTCGACCTTCGAGTGCTACCGCGGCCGGCTGAGCCTGGAGGATACCGAGAGGATCATCCGCGACCTGCTCGGAGGACTCACCGAGGCTGGGATCGTGGAGGCTGTAGCCGAACCAGAAGACGGAGACGGTGTGCCAGGCTACCAGCTTCAGGCCTCGGCGATGCGCTGGTTCGCAGGAGATGGGCAGGAGCCCTTCCTCGATCCCATACGCACCCCCGACCTCCCGGTCTCCGGAGAAGCTAACAGGTTTTTCGTCGAATTCTATCGCAACGTGGCCTCTACCCTGCGCGGCGTGGAGGCGGGCGAGCACACCGCACAGGTACCCTACGAGATTCGCGAGGAGCGGGAGGAGAGGTTCCGGGAGGGGCGCCTCCCCATCCTCTACTGCTCTCCGACGATGGAGCTCGGGGTGGATATCTCCGAGCTCAACGCGGTGAACATGCGCAACGTCCCGCCTACCCCGGCCAACTACGCCCAGAGGAGCGGGAGGGCCGGAAGGAGCGGCCAACCCGCCCTGATCTTCTCCTATTGTTCCACCGGAAGCTCTCACGACCAGTACTTCTTCAAGCGCCCGGAGAGTATGGTCGCCGGCGCGGTAACCCCACCGCGCATCGATCTCGCCAACGAGGATCTCGTGCGGGCCCACGTGCAGGCGATCTGGCTCACCGAGACCGGACAGAGCCTCGGCCGCTCCCTCAAGGAGATCCTGGATGTAGACGGGGAGGAGCCTACCCTGGAACTGAGAGACTGGGTGCGCGAGAGCTTCGCCCAGGAAGGACCCAAACAGCGTGCGCTGGAGCGAGCGAAGCGAGTGCTCTCGAGCGCTAAGGAGGATCTGGCGGATGCTCCTTGGTATACCGATGAGTGGCTGGAGAACGTCCTGAGCGGCGTGGAGCGTACCTTCAATAAGGCCTGCGAGCGCTGGCGCACCCTCTACCGGGCGGCTCTCAGGCAGCGGGAGCTTCAGAACCGGATCATCGGGGATGCCTCCCGCAGTCAGAGAGACAAAGATCAGGCGCGTCGTCTGCGGCGGGAGGCTGAGGCGCAGCTGGATATCCTGACATCCGATGCCGAGCAGGCGGTCTTCTCGGACTTCTACAGCTACCGCTACTTCGCGAGCGAGGGCTTTCTGCCCGGCTACAGCTTCCCGCGACTTCCCATCTCGGCGTATATACCCGGATCCGGGCGGAGGCGGGAGCGTGATGAGTTTCTGCAGCGGCCGCGCTTTCTCGCTATCTCGGAGTTCGGCCCCCGGGCGTACGTCTACCACGAGGGCTCCCGATACCTCATAAACCGGGTGATCCTCGAGCGGAGTGAGGAGGGGGTCCTCACCACCAGAGCCAAGCTCTGCGAGAACTGCGGCTACCTACACCCCATCACCGGTCAGGATGAGGGACCCGATCTCTGCGAGAACTGTGGGACAGCCCTCGGGATGCCCTTGAGGCAACTCTTCCGGCTGCGCAACGTAGCCACCGTGCGCCGTGACAGGATCAACTCCGATGAGGAGGAGCGGCAGCGGCTGGGTTACGACCTGCGCACCGCCGTACGGTTTGCAGACGAACGGGATGGTTCTTCGGCCAGGATCGCAGTGGTCGAAAGTGCGGAGGGAAGGCTTGCCCGGATGACCTACGGGCATTCGGCCACGATCTGGCGCATCAACCTCGGCTGGAGGAGACGCAAGAACAAGAACCAGTTCGGCTTCGTGCTGGATACCGAGCGTGGCTATTGGGCGCGCAGCGAGGAGGAGAACGCCGCCGATCCCCAGGATCCCCTCTCCGCGAGCACCGAGAGGGTGGTTCCCTACGTCGAGGATACCCGCAACTGCCTGCTTCTGGGGCTGGAAGGGGAGAGCCCCCCGGAGGTAATGGCCTCGCTTCAGGCAGCGATAAAGAGCGCTATCCAGGTCGTCTACCAGCTGGAGGAGAACGAGCTTGCCGCTGAGCCAATCCCCTCGCGCAAAGAGCCTCGTCTCGTTCTCTTCTACGAGTCCGCTGAGGGGGGCGCGGGCGTCCTGCGCCGCCTGCTCGACGACCCGGACGCCCTGGGACGCGTGGCCGGAGAAGCCCTACGCATCTGCCACTTCGACCCGAAGACCGGGGAGGATCTCAGAAGAGCACCCGGGGCCACCGAGGACTGCGAGGCCGCCTGCTACGACTGCCTGATGACCTACTCCAATCAGGCAGACCACGGGATCCTAGACCGCAGGATCATCCGCGAACTGCTGCTGCAGCTCGCCGGTGCGCGCGTGAAGGTTGCCCCTTCGAGAGCCAGCGCCGAAGACCACCTGGAGAGCCTCATGCGGCAGGCCGGGTCCGAGTTGGAGAGGAGATGGCTCCGCTTTATTGCGGAGAAGGGGCTGAGGCTTCCCACCCGCGCCCAACATCTCATAGCTGAGGCCGGTACCCGCCCAGATTTCTTCTACGGCGATGGCTACGATGCGGCCATCTACATAGACGGACCCTACCACGACTACCCCGAACGCCGGGCGCGGGACGCGGAGAAGGCCGAGGCTCTGGAAGACCTCGGCTATATGGTGATCCGCTTCGGTCACCAGGACGACTGGGAAGAGATATTGAAGAGGTACCCGTACGTGTTCGGTGGCGGGGAATAAATCTCTGCTCCAGAGAGAGTTATACTCCGATGGTAAGGAATATACGGTAAGGAACAATGAGTAAGGATAATGGAGCGGAAGGCTAAGCTGACGAGCAAGGGACAGGTAACGATCCCGAAGGCGGTGCGCCAGGCGCTGGGACTCAGAGAGGGGGATAGTCTGGTCTTCGAGGTTAAGGGGGAGGAGGTCCGGTTGCGTGTGGCCAGGGAGCGGGTGGGCTTCGCAGACTATGCTGGCGTCTGGCGCGAGGGACGGGGCATGAGCTGGGGTGAGGTAAACGACTACATCCGCGACCTGCGCGGCCACGACGACGAAGGGTGAGGACCGCCGTGGACACCAACATCTTCGTCGC
>Ga0068682_100590_pt1 | contig 17521 bp, 15 predicted proteins | sample CeladaPassaB1F01_FD_62238 | JGI IMG/M metagenome (GOLD analysis project Ga0068682, IMG submission 62238) | Cellulose-adapted microbial communities from the Joint BioEnergy Institute, USA - Passage B1F01 | ecosystem: Engineered > Bioreactor > Continuous culture > Unclassified | place: USA, Joint... | reverse complement strand
TCACCGTGGGGCTCGCGACCGTCTCGGCGCTCGTGCTGCTCTACGAGTTCTTCTGGGAGGCGGTGGTGGCGGCGGTGCTCCTCGCGGCGGGCTACATGCTCTGGGAGAACCTCCGGGAGCTCAAGACCTGAACCGGCATGCGAGGCGATTCCCTGCAGAGCTCCGATAGGCGGGGTATCGTTCCCCTGCAGCGCAGGCACGAAAAGCGGAGGAGAAGGCGTGGCGCAACCGGCAGGAGACCTCGACGCGCAGCTGGAGCAGGCCCACCGCGACCTCGAGCAGGCGGTCATGGACACGCTCGGCGCCAGAAAGGGCCTGCTCGACCCCGCACGCAAGCAGGAGCTCTACGAAAAGATATGGAGGCTGAGGGTGCGGGCGGCGGAGCTGGAGCGGGACCGCATCGGCCGGCAGCTCACCGAGGTCCGGCACGCGGCCGACAGGGCGGCGACCCGCATGGACCACGAGGAGTACCTCGCCGCCAGCCGCAAACTGGCGGGGCTCAGGATCCGCTACCTCAACGCCGCGGACCTGTTGGAGAAGCTCCGGGCCGACGGGCCCGCCTCCTCGGCCCGCCTCTTCGGGGGATGAGGATCACCGGGCGGAAAAAGTGGCGGGACCCGGACTCGAACCGGGGACACCGTGATTTTCAGTCACGTGCTCTACCACCTGAGCTATCCCGCCAAGGGGGCCGGGGAGATTCTAGAGTACGCCCCCCGGCCTGACAAGAGCCTCAGCCCGAGAAACGTTCGAGGCCGAAGGCCGACTCGATCATCTCCTTCGGCATCGCGCCCATCACCGCCTTCGGCCGCTCGCCCGGCTCGAAGAAGGCTATGGTGGGGATGCTGGAGATCCCGAAGCGCCCGGCCAGCGAGCTCTCGGCGTCCACGTCCACCTTGGCCACCTTCACCCTGCCGGCGTACTCCCGGGCAAGCTCCTCTATGACCGGCTCCAGCTGGCGGCAGGGAGGGCACCACTCGGCCCAGAAGTCCACCAGCACGGGAACCTCGGACTCGAGCACCTCGCGCTCGAAGGAATCGGCCGTAACGGCCACCGGCTCCGGCAAAACACACCTCCAAAAAATCTGTCTCCGGAAATGAAGCGGGAGCGACGGGACTCGAACCCGCGGCCTCCGGCGTGACAGGCCGGCGTTCTAACCAACTGAACTACGCCCCCGCGTCGGGCAGCAGGAGTTTAACAAACGGAGCCGGTTTTTTCTATTCCCGCCGGGCGGCGGAACATGCATCTTCCCGCAGGAGAGAGCACCGCCCGCGGCCGCATCTCCCAAAGCGCCCTCCTGCCAGGAGAGAGGACGCGCAGCGCGCGGCAGACAACGGATCTCTTACCAAAGAGGTATGCACCCACAGCGCTGCGTGTAGCCGCTATGGTGGTCGGAGAGTTCTCCCGGAGGGCCAGAGGCGTGGTGCAAACGAGCCGGGCGGTCTATCCCGCAGCGCTCTGCGGCCCCGAAACCGGGGGCCTGCCGCGCGCGGTGCCGGCGCTGGCCGGCCGGGATTCCTCTGTCCCGAACAAAAATAGTTCATTTGCGGGATGCACCACCACCCGCGCCGCTGGATACTTGTGTTGCTATCAAGAGCGGTCGGGTGCCGGCTCCGCCCCCCTGCCGCACGAAGGAGAAGGGATTGAGGCGCATGTTGAGGAGAGCGGCGGCAAAAGCGGCGTGGGTGGGAAGGACCGCCTCGATGGTGTTCGGGCTGGCGCTGGTGCTGGCCCTGCTGTTCGGGATAGCCTCCATAGCGCTCGCCGGAACCGGCGCGGGGGCGCCCTTCAACCTCGGCCAGATCAACCGCGTCGACCGTCTGAGCGGCCTGGTGGGAAGGGTGGGCAACGGGGCCAGCCTGCTCATAGACAACAACTCCGCCAGCTCCAGGGCCACGGCGCTGAGCCTGAGGGTGGAGCCGGGAAGGGCCCCGATGCGGGTGAACTCTTCCACGAGGGTGAACCGGCTAAACGCCGACCGGCTCGACGGCAAGAGCGCCTCCCAGATTGGGGTCAACGGCCTTCAGAGGGTCGCCGCGACCTCGGAGGACAACTCGAACTCCCCCAAGCAACAGAGCGTAGAGTGCCCGCAGGGGACCGTGCTGGTGGACAGCGGCTACGACATGTCAGGAGGCAAGAGCGGCACCTTTCCAAACGACGGACATTCCGACCTCGTGGTCGACGTCATACTGCCCACGCTGAACTCGAACGGCCTGCCCACGGGGGTCCTGATGGAAGCGTATGAGATCTCTCCCACAACCGCCCCATGGAACATCACGGTCTACGGGGTCTGCGCCAGGGCTCCCTAGAGTGATTTTGGTCCGGCGGGCGTTCTCCGCCCTCCAAGCACCCGGCCCCGCGCCCCGCCAGGCAGACGTCTCTGGGGAGTGGGCGATGCTGGATTCGAACCAGCGACCTCCTCCTTGTAAGGGACATGAGATACATTTCCGGGGCTTTCAGCAGCCTGCAAAATACCTGCAAAAGGCGGCATTTTCCCTTTGCAACCTTTCTGGAGTCTTCGGGTCGTTCGTACGGGTTGCTGCACGGTTGCTGCACACTGCGGGGGCAGGACAGAGGTATTCCCAGGGCGTTGGAGCCCCGGATACTAACCTGGATTCGAGAAGCTGAACCCCTTTAAGGCCCGGCAGCCGCGCTCGAAGTAGGTACGCAGGTTCCTGTAGTTCCGGAATTTCTTATCGGGGTGCTCCCTGTTCCAGATCTCCAGGAGTTGGTTCCATGAGAGCTTCTCCCCTCCGGGCTCCTTCCTGTGCCGGAGGACGAAGATCACGACCTCGAGCGTCCTCTCCGAGGGCCACCGGTTGCGTCTTCCGACCAGCCTTCTCTGCGCCCTGGCGTATGCCTCTGCAACATCCTCCTTGCGTACCCAGGGCGCTACATCGAGCTCGATACGGCGCACCAGCGATCCGCTGTAACGCCAGTCTCTGGGTCTCACCTCCAGAGGGCGCACCGAAGGAACTTTCCCCGTCAGCAGGAACAGCGCCGAGGCGTCAGGGCTGTCGATCATGCCGAAAGGCCTGGCCTGCGTCGCCCGGGATGGCCACCGGAAGGCCGCGGCCAGCCGCTCGGAGAAGGTGTATATCTCGTCCACCACCGAACCCGGCCATACCTTTGCGGGCTCTTCTTCGACATCTATGTGACCGAGCAGAACCGGCCCGATACGGGCACCCTGCGGCGCCTCCCCCCCGTCCCGCTCCTCTGACACCTCTGCCTCCGCTGCCCTCAGCTCATCGAGGACCTTCTTCTGCAGCGGGACATAGTACGGGGGCACTACCGTACCCCCTCTCCCCACATGGCGGCTATGGAACTCTTCATCGGTCGGTGCCGCCGTAGGCTCGGCATACCTCAGGCGCAGATTGATCCCAGGTGGCTCCACCCTCAGGACGACACGATGGTCGATATGTTCCCCCCAGCTATGATCCTCGTATTTGTAGACGTAGGCGGTATGTCCCAAGATAGGGATGCCATAGGACCGCATCTCATCCAGAGTCATGAAACGTGCCGCATAGGAACTCAGCAGCTCGATGGCCTGCTCCTCGCTCAGCAGCTTCCCGTCGGGGAGGATCCTCTCGCGGAAACTCCGTACCTCGTCATGCTGGCTGGCGAGGTGCCCGAAATATTCGGTGAACGCCAAGAGCATCATCCTGCTCTCCAGGGAGATGTGGCGTAAGTACCTTAGGATTTCAGAGGATTTATTGGCATGCTCATCTGCCGCCCCTTCGCCCATGTCTCCGGCCTCGCCCCGCCCCCGGGAATAAAACGTCAGCGGCTCGAAGCTCACAGGATCCCTTCCCCCGAAATCCCCCAACTCCTCCATCGCCCTCTCGACCAGTCGCATGCGGCTCCCCACCACCTCGACCAGAAAATTCAGTGCCTCCCCCTCATCCTCCTCCAGCTCACCCTCCCTGTATTCCCTCCGGAACTCCTCCATGTCCTCCCAGACAGCGTCATACAGACGCCGCCCCAGCCTGCGCTCCACCATACCCCTGAGCTCAGTGTCGGTCCTCGCCTTTCGTGCACACATAAATTAGAGCTTAAATGTAGGACTTAGTATACCCGGCGTCAACTATCTCCGGAACAAGGAGCACGAAATGCAGCGAGACCATATTGATCAGGAATGGGTCGACTACCCCACGGCAGAAAGGTTCTGCTCCCTCTCGCATACGACCCTCTGGCGTTACGTCCGGAGCGGCCGGATCAAGGCTGCCAGGGTGGGCAGGAGCGTGAGGATACACCTCCCGAGCCTGAGGGAATTTATGGAGGAGCGCTGCTACTACGCCGGAGAGGAGGGGGACCATGACCTCCAGGGCGCCCCGATGCCGCAGGACAAGGTACGCCGGGGGATGAGGTAGTGGCCTCCGAGAGCTGGACCAGCGTCACTCCGGATGCACCCTGCCCCATCTGCGGCAAGCCGGACTGGTGCTCGGTGAAGAAGGACGGCACGGCGGCTATCTGCCGCCGCGGAGACGGCGACGGCGGAGGCACCTACAGGGTGGACAGCGCGGGGGTCGGATACTGGTACCACCGTCTGGATGGCCGCCCTCCGTCCGCAGGGGTGCAGCCGGGAGGTTCCCAGGCTGCGGATGGTGCGGTCCTGGATCTGGTCTACGGGCGCCTGCTGCAGATGCTGTCTCTGGACGAGAAGCACGCCCGGAGCCTGCGCAAGCGGGGGTTTGGGGATACGGAGATAGAGTCAGGATGCTACCGCTCGTTGCCCCGTGGTGGGCGAAAAGAGATCGCGCAGACTCTGGCCGAGGAGTTCGGGCCCGAGACCTTGCGCTGCGTGCCGGGCTTCTACAGAGAGCGGGATGGGGGCTGGAGCCTGTCCGGGTCTGCGGGGCTGATCGTCCCGGTGCGGGATCTCGAGGAGCGCATCGTGGCCCTGAAGGTCAGGGCCGATCGTGAGGGGAATGGTCCGCGTTACTCCTACCTGAGCTCGAGGGGCCACGGTGGTCCGGGACCGGGTGCCCCGGTCCATGTGCCGCTCGCTGCCCGGGAGGCCGATCACCACACCATAAGGCTCACCGAGGGAGAGCTCAAGGCGGATGTTGCGACGGCCCTCTCCGGGATGCCTACCATCTCCGTACCCGGGGTCTCTTCCTGGCCCAGGGCCCTCCCCGTCCTGCAGCGTCTCGGGGCCCAAAGGGTCCATCTGGCCTTCGATGCCGACGCCGCAACGAACAAGGTGGTGGCGAGGGCCCTCTCCGAAGCGTCACGCGCCCTCGAGGACGCAGGGTTCGAGGTCGCGCTGGAGAGGTGGCCCATGCAGAAGGCGAAGGGGATAGACGATCTCCTCTGCAGCGGGCACTCTCCCACCCTGCTGGAGGGGGCCGAGGCCCGCTCCGAGATCGCCCGCATGGTCGCGCGGACCGGCGGTCTCTCTACGGCATGCCATGGGTCTGTGGTGAGCGCGCGGGAGCTTCTGGGGAAGACGTTCCCCGAGCCCCGGTGGGCCGTGGAGGGCATACTGCCCGAGGGGCTCACCATACTCGGCGGCAAGCCCAAGATGGGCAAGAGCTGGCTCATGCTCGGCATCGCCCTCGGGGTGGCCTCGGGTGGCAGGGTGCTGGGCGAGAGGGCCGCAGCGCAGGGGGATGTTCTCTACCTGGCACTCGAGGACAACGAGAGGAGGCTGCAGTCCCGCCTCAGGAAGCTCTCCGGCGATACCGCCCCGGAGGGTCTGGGGTTCGCCACCCGCTGGCCCCGTCTCGGTGATGGGGGGCTCGAGCAGATAGAGGCCTGGCTCTGGAGTCATCCCAATGCCCGTCTTGTGGTCATCGACACCCTCGCCAGGATCCGCCCCCGCAACGGCGGTAACGGGAACGTCTATGCCGAAGACTATGGGGCGGTCGAGCCGCTGGCAGAGCTTGCAGCCAAAAACAACGTCTCCATCGTCATAGTCCACCATCTCCGCAAGATGGCAGCGAGCGACCCGCTAGATCAGATCTCGGGGTCGTTGGGGCTCGCTGGCGGGGTGGACGGAGCCCTGGTGCTCAAACGCGAGCGGGGCAGGGCCGACGCCAGCCTCTACGTCACCGGGAGGGACATAGAGGAGGAGAAGGAGTATGCCCTGATCTGGGACGCCTCGAGAGCGCTCTGGAGGATAGCGGGAGAGGCCGAAGAGTACCGCACCTCCGAAGAGAGGCGGCAGATCATCGAGTGCCTGCACTCACTCGGCCATCCGGCATCCCCCAAGGAGGTGGCCGAAGCCCTCGGCAAGAAAGCCAACACCATAAAGCAGCTCCTGTGGAGGATGGCCAGGGATGGCCAGGTAAGAAGCCTCGGGAACGGAAGCTACACCCCAATAACCGCTAACCCGGCTAACCCCGATAACCCCGGAGATGACGCCGGGCGCCCCGCAGAGGACCGGGAGGAGGAGAACCCCGGGCAAGGGGCGGTTACCGCGGTTAGCGGGGTTAGCGGTTATCGCTCCGACGGTGATGCTGGAGAGTCTCCCTACACCCTGATCGACACCGCAGAGCGGCTTGAGGAAGCCATACGCCAGATCGAAGACGCCAATCTGGTGGCGGTGGACCTCGAGACCACAGGACTCGACCCCCGCAAAGACAGAATCAGGCTCATCTCCCTCTCGACATCCGGGGGCACCTGGCTCATCGACTGCTTCCGGGCAGACCCCTCTCCCCTGCTTGCCATCCTGAAAGACAAGAAGCTCATCTTCCACAACGCCCTCTTCGACCTCTCCTTCCTCAGGCCCCTTGGCTTCGAGCCAGGAGGAGAAGGAGAGATCATCGACACGATGCTCATCTCGCAGATGCTCGGCGCGACAGACGACTCTTACAGTAAGGAGGCAGCATGAAGAAAAGCAGGATCTCCCACAAGCTCGAGGAGGTGGCAAAAAGGGAGCTTGGGATAGAGCTGGACAAGTCCCACCAGAAGGGAGGGTGGTCTGGGGACCTCACCCCCGGGATGCTCTCCTACGCCGCAAGAGACTCAAAGGTGCTGCTCCCTCTCCTAAAGAGGCTCTCTCTCGAGAGCAGAACAGAACGATCTCGGCAGGGTCCTGCAGATAGAGCACCGGGCACTTCCCGCTCTGGTCTGGATGTCCTCCTCCGGGGTCCCCTTCGATGCCGAGGGCTGGAAGAGGCGCCTGAAGGAGATCGAGGAAGAGAAGGCTACACTGCTCGAGAGGCTCAACGAGGTTGCCCCCGAGCATCCTGATGGTGGCGGCGGGTGGAACTGGAACTCCACAAAGCAGGTCAGGGAGGCCTTCCTGAGGGTGGGCATAGAGCTCGAGGACACAAAAGAGGAGACCCTCTCCCGATACGACCATCCCCTCGCAAAGGTGCTGCTTGCGTACCGGAGGCTCTCCAAGCTCACCACCACCTACGGCGGGAAGCTGCTCGAGAAGGTCGAAGAGGACGGGAGGATCTACCCTTCCTGGCTCCAGATAGGGGCAAGGACGGGCAGGATGTCCTGCTCCTCGCCCAACCTCCAGCAGCTTCCTCCCGAGGCCAGAAGGTACGTCAAAGCCCCAGAGGGGAAGCTCCTCATCAAGGCCGACTACTCCCAGATAGAGCTCAGGATCGCAGCCCGGATCTCCGGGGACAGGAGGATGATCAGGGCCTTCTCGGAGGGAGAGGACATCCACAGAACAACAGCGAGGAGCCTCAGCCAAAAAGAGGATGTGACCGGGGAAGAACGCAAGCTCGCCAAGGCCCTCAACTTCGGGCTCCTCTACGGCATGAGCCCTTCCGGTCTTATGAGGTACGCCCGCTCGAACTACGGGGTGAAGATGACCGAAGAAGAGGCCAGCCATCACCGCGAGAGCTTCTTTGCGACCTACCCCGACCTCAAAAGCTGGCACGAGCGCGAGCGCCGCAAGCATAAGCAGGGGGATACCGAGACCAGGACCCTGATCGGAAGACGCGCCTACGGCATCGAAAGATTCACCAAGAGGCTCAACTTTCCCGTGCAGGGAACAGGCGCCGACGGTCTCAAGCTCGCCCTCGCCCTGCTATGGGAGCGCAGGGATGAGTGTCCTCCTGGAGCCACCCCCATCCTCGCCGTCCACGACGAGATCGTCGTCGAGTGCTACGAGGCTGACGCCGGGAAGGCTGGGAGATGGCTCCGCGCAGCCATGATCGAGGCGATGGATGAGGTCATAAACGGGGACCTCTCAGAAGGAGATCCCTTGCGGGTGCCGGTAGAGGTCGAGGTAGAGGTGGGCAGGGCCTGGTCCACCTGAAAACAGATCGCCCCAGGAGGTCCCTTGTCCAGCGCAGCACGAACCCGCCGGTCAGAGAGACCCACAACACCCCAGAGAGCACCGCACCGAAAAGGCAAGGGGCTGTTGAGCTCATCTACCTGCCTCCCTACTCGCCTGACCTCAATCCCATAGAAGAAGCCCTCTCGAAGGTCAAGCCCATCCTCAGGGCAGATCGACGCCCTTACCAAGGAGGCCCTCATCGAGGCGATGTCGAATACTGGGGCCGTAAGCGCCCGGGATAGCGACGAGCATCATGGCGTAGCTCTCGATCGGGTGATCTACCGCAGCCATACAACCTCGTCAAGCGGCTCATCATCCTTGAGGGGGAAATTTCTCATTAGCTTGGCCCGGAAGAGGGAAGTTGTGATCCACATCCAGAAAACCTTCAAAGTCTCCGGAGCGCCGGGCATGTCAATCCACAGGTCAGCCCCGCTCCACATAGCGCTATGTCGGGCAAAGAATCCCAGCATCGACGATGCTTGCTCTACGCTGCCGGATGAACGGGCTCTCCCGCAAGGATCCGCGCTATATGGCTACCGACGGGTGTGGAATCTTTTGCGCAGGGAAGTTTAGGGAGGTAACAGCACGTTGCAGCGATAGTGAGCCGATGAGCACATGGCTGCATGAGCGCTTACTGGGGTGCACCCATTCCACCGGACACTCTCGTAGGTCAACTTCTCTGGAGATCGGATGTAGAGTTACATCCTCATTGAGGAGGAGAGATTGGCTACTCCAAGAAGAAACCACACCCGGGAGTTCAAGCTCCAGTGCTGCCGGCAGGCGGCCACCGGAGAGAAGCGCCCCGCCCAGATCTGCCGCGAGCACAACCTCTCACAGAGCGTGCTGCTGCGGTGGCGCAAGGAGTACGAGTCTCGTGGTGAGGCGGCCTTTACCGAGAAACAACTCTCCGGCGACGAAGCTCTCCAGGCGAGAATCGCCGAGTTGGAGCGTTTCTGCGGACAGCTCTCCCTGGAGAACACGATCCTAAAAAAGTCGCTTGCGAGCATGCGGTTACGCAGAGGCACGCCGTGATCGAGCAGGTACGGCGGGAGCATCCCGAGATGGCAATCGAGAGACTCTGCTCCCTGATGGGCGTGAGCCGCTCGTGGTACTACGAACGTCCCTCCGTCGAACAGAAGGCACACAAGGACGTGGACCTGCGAGATGCCATCGAGAGGATCGTCCTTGAGTTCCCCGGGTACGGCTACCGCCGGGTCACGGCGGCTCTGAGGCGCGAGGGATGGACCGTAAATCACAAGCGGGTGTTGCGCGTTATGCGCCAGGAATCGCTGCTATGCCAGCTGAAAAACGCCGCTTCGTTGCGACCACGGACTCCTCTCACGCATTCGGCAGGTACCCGAACCTCATCAAAGACATAGAGATAGACGGGCTCGACCAGGTTTGGATCAGCGACATCACCTACGTTCGGTTGCCCACAACCTTCTGTTACCTGGCGGCCATACTGGACGCCTATTCCCGTAGATGCCTCGGCTGGCATCTCTCCAGGCAGATAGACACCCGTCGGAGCCTCTCGGCTCTTGAGATGGCACTCGCCGCTCGCCGGCCTGCCGTGGGGCTCATTCACCACAGCGACCAGGGGGTCCAGTACGCCTCCAGCGAGTACGTCCTCCGACTGGAAGAGGCAGGTGCCCTCCTCAGCATGGCGGCGGTGGGTAATCCCTACCAGAACGCCCAAGCCGAAAGCTTCTTCAGGACGCTCAAGCTAGAGGAGGTTTATCTGAAGGACTACCACAACTTCAAGGAAGCCGAAGAGAACGTAGGTCTGTTCATAGAGGAGGTCTACAATGAAAAGAGGTTGCACTCCAGCCTCGGGTATCTACCCCCGGTAGAATTCGAGGCGCTACATGCTCTGAAGGCCGGAAGTTGACTATGGGCACTGTCCGGAAAATGGGGTGCACACCAAAACCGTACCCGGACTCCATCATTACTGGCACAGAGAGTGGGGGTCGGTCATGCTAGACCGTGCAACCGCGGCAGCGTTACGACCCGCCTTAATGATTCTGCGCATATTTTCAGCAGGATCCCCGTTATCATACACAGCAGACCCCGAGACCAACACCTGAGCTCCGGCCTCTACCATCAGCGGTGCTGTATCCGGCGTGATGCCACCGTCAACCTCTATGGGAAGATCTGTCATCTCGCGGATGTGCTGAACCTTCTGCTTCATCTCGGGAATAAAGCGCTGACCTCCAAATCCGGGATTTACGGTCATTACCAAAACGTAATCTGCGTAAGGCAATGCCCACTCAAGGGACCGCGGAGAAGTAGTGGGATTTATAGCGATCCCAGCTTCGGCTCCCCCCTCACGAATCATAGAAAGAATGCGGTGCAGATGAGTAACCGCCTCAAACTGCACGGAGATACTAGCCACACCGGCGTTCAATAGGGCCGGTATTAAAGTCTGCGGGTTGTAAACTTGGAGGTTTGCATCTATCGGAAGGTTTGTCGCCTGCACGATCGATGCGGCGACCGCAGGACCTACTGTAAGGTTCGGAACGAAGTGATTATCCATGACATCAAAGTGGACTAGCTCGGCCCCTCCGGCCTTAGCCCGATCTATATCTGCTGCGAGGTTGGCAAAGTTGGCAGAGAGTATGGATGGCCCCCCTATCACTCTACCGTTCAGTCTAGAGAATATCTTTTTTCTTCCTAATTCTTTCAGATTGCTAGCGCACATAAGCTGCCCCCACACCACCGTCCACATTCAGCACTGCCCCGGTAATTTTAGCCGAGCGGTCCGAAGCCAGAAAGAGAGCAGCTTCTGCGATGTCCTCCGGGTAGATAGACACCTTAAGAGCACAGCGCCGCCGGTAATATTCCTCAACATCCTTTGGGTCAATCTCATAAAAGCGCGCACGCGCTTCTCGCCACCCGCTCCGCCACAAGGAAGAACCCTGAAATACTGCGTCAGGGCAGATACTGTTAACTCGTATATGGAAAGGTCCTCCCTCCTCAGCAAGAATGCGAGCCAAGTGTAGTTCTGCAGCCTTGCTAGTGCCGTATGCTGTGGAGCCAGAGCCTGCTGCCAGTCCTGCTTTTGAAGAAATAAAGAGCAAATTTCCTCCACCCTGTGCCTTGAAGACACGGAAGGATTCTCGTGCTGTAAGGAAGTAACCAGTCAGATTTACATCTTGCACTCGCTGCCATTCCTCAAGAGAGGTATCCTCGATTGACTTCGAGATGGCAATGCCAGCATTCGCTACTACCACATCCACTCCACCATACTTTAAGACCACTTGGCGAAAAGCATTGGATACGTCACCTTCATCCTTCACATTACAGCGTAGCGCGAGTGTGTCGCATACCCCGGGAATACGCGTGATTTCATCGGCGACGCTCTCAGCACCTGCCTCGTCTATATCCAGCACCACTACGCACGCGCCTTCGGCCGCGAAGCGCAAAGCAATACTTCTACCTATACCACTAGCTCCGCCGGTAACGATCGCTACCCGGCCGCTTAGCTCACCATCGATCGGTCGAGCTCGAAACTCTGGGACAGACTTCGTCTCGTCAGCACCAGCACCGACGGACTCCGGCACGAACCCACCTAGCGCCTCTGCGTGCTGTGCGACGGCAAGTAAGTGTTTGAAGAGCTGAGCCGTATGCTGCGCATCAGCAATGCTTTCTCCATCACTAATTATGCCAATGCCCGGGAGTAAAATGACTGACCGCTTGCGCTGAGTGGTTGAGCGGGAGCGACCACCAAAATCTCCACCACTCGATGTAGTCAAAGCTCCACTCCTAAGCGCGGACGCAATCGATTCATCATCCAAATCAGGAGTTGTCGGATTTAACCAGATTAGCTCAAAAACATCTGTCAAATGTTGAACTAATTCACGACTCTGCTCTAGAGCAGGAAGACGCAAGGATGCAGAATCGTAGTCTACGTGTAGTAGACCTTTCCCCGTCAACCCAAGCAGACCCCGTAGCGTTGGTAGGATTCTCACAAGGAATTTCTCACTCTCACCTAGAGGCGATGGCACCTGTGTTCCTGCTACTTGCGCCCTCTTCAAGCTTGATCGAGCGGTGTCTTTTCTAAGAAACGATGCAGCCTGTGTGTTTAGGAACAGTGCCTTTCTCACACATTCTTCGGGAGTATCCGCCCAGGTAAGAAGCCCTTTTCGGCCCAAAAGAAGACCAATTAAATGTGGTTTCTCCCTCACCAAATAGGTTGCTTCGCTTGCAAAAGTCACCATATCTACTTCTTTGGAGTAGCGGAGAAACCCTACCCTTTCACTAAAAGTTTCATCAATTAAGACCCTAGGGTGCTTGGTGGCAGTAAAAGCCAAAAGTGATACAGGATGTGTGATGGCAACTGCAGTTGCGTCCAGAAAGGCATGCAGAAGGGTAACCATGATAGGGGGTGCCGACAACCCAGGAATAAGAGCTGACCGCTCAATGCAAACCGGTGTCCAAGTGCCTTCTTCTTCGGTAGTCCTGCCTTCAAGCATCCTGAGGCCATCCAGGCGCGCAACGTATACGTCCTCTACTGTTAGATGCGAAAGATCTTTGGATAGAACAGCAACCCATAAGGCCTCAACCATATCTCCACAGGGATTTTTCGCTCTTTCCTTCACAGATAAACTAGTCACGTATGGAAGCGCCAAGTCTGTATTCTCGCCGAGAAGATGAGCAAACTTCTGTAACCTTATAAACCCAAGGCTCTGGGTGATCATGTGCATTCCAGCGGACATATTACTCACAGTTATTTAACGCTTTCGTTACTCTACCAGCATCCTTATTGAGGGGATAGTCTCGGTTGAGGTGTATAACCTCTTTGAATGTATCGTTATCTGTGACAATTACGTTGACAAGACCGCCGCGTATGGCCCCTAGGATTGCGCGTGCTTTCGGCTTGCCAACTGCCACCCCAACTACATGCGGGATTCTCTTAAGCGCCGCCAAATCTAAGCTTACAATGCGATGATTTATATCGATATCCACAACTTGGCCTTGGATGTCGAAGTGCCAGCCGCATACATCTCCGACGACCCCGACACGCTGCAGATCGATCAACGCCTCCTCAGTCACGTAGCCAGCTCGCAATAGAGAGGAGACTGAAGGCTCTACCGCACCTATCCCCACTAGTGCGATGCTACATTCAGCTGCCATCTCGAGAACTCTCCGGATGCGAACGTCCTGGATAAGAGCTTGGCGAGTTGCTGGGTCTTCGACCAGTAACGGAGCGTTCAGGTAATGGTGCCTTCCTCCTAGCTTTCCTGCAAAGCGATGCGCCAACTCCGTACCGTCGACGTCGGGATGTATGGTACCCACCCCGCCTATCATCTGCACGACCTGTACATTCTGCTGGTGCCGCGATGAGATTGCGTTCTCGACCTCTCGGAGTGCAGTTCCCCAACTTATCGCCAGGGAGTCGCCATCACGTAGCAAAGATTCGAGGTAACGTGCTGCCAATGCACCTACACGGGATAGTATTTGGGTATCTGGTACCCAACTGGAGTCGAGTATAGCAGCATCACGCAACCCAAAGAGTTTTACGGCATGAACCTGTAACGACCTATCAGTAGGCAAAGGACGCACGATGTGTATCTCGACAATGCCTTTGCTGCGTGCTTCGCTAAGTAGCCGAGATACGTTTGAACGCGATGTCCCAATTCGTTTGGCAATAACCCCTTGACTGAGGCCAGCTTCATAGTACAGGCTCGCTACCTCAGCCAACAACTCATCTCGTCTGCGGTCATCGCTTAGCAATTAGAGATTCCCTCTATGATCCTGGGTTCTTAGTCACATAACCTCTGGACTTCTCAACCCGGCATCGAGAGGTAGTAGAATGCCTGCTACGCTCGAATGAGGTCAACTGTCCCACCTCCTTAATGAGACTGAAAGGCTTCTTCAAAGCTTTTACCGACCATCCGACCAGCGCGGTGGGATGGCGAATGAGATCATCGGCAAACCTGTAGGGAAGCCTGGAGGTGCGCTCGAAGACGTCCTTGAGGTACTCGGCGTAGATGTGGTCCGAGTAGATCCTGGTCTCGCCGCAGTTCTTGCACCGGCTGGCACGCAGGTGCTCGGAGAGGTACAGAAGCTCGTGTTCTGCCTCTACCCCGCACGCAGAGCAGGTTAGCACGGCATCTTCGTACACTTTCATAGCAGCAGCTCCCAGTCTGCGATCGCGGCCTGCAGATCCTCCAAAAAACGCGCTCCATCGGCCCCGTCGGCAACCCGGTGGTCAACGGAGAGGGTGCCCGAGAGTACCCGTTTTGGCACCCACTCTCCGTTTTTCCACTCCGGTACGGTGCGAAGCCTCCCGAACGCCAGGATCGCTGCCTGCGGGGCGTTGATGATGGCCTCAAAGTGGTCTATCCCGAGCATCCCGAGGTTGGAGATGGTGAAGGTGCCCCCGGAGAGCTCCTGGGGATGGAGCCTCCCTTCCCGGGCGCGGCTTACCAGGTCTCTGGTCTTCGAAACAAGCTCCTTTAGAGGGAGCCTGTCCGCCTCCTTGAGCACGGGAACCACCAGCCCCTCCTCGGTTGCCACCGCTATCCCCAGGTTTATTTGCTGGTTTGGCTCGAGCTCCCCGTTTGCGTAGCGGCTGTTGAGCCGGGGGTGATCCCTGAGCGTCCGGGAGACGGCCAGGGCGAGCAGGTCGGTGATGGAGGGTGGGGGCTCCATCTTTTTCTTGAGGCGCCCTTGCAGCTCTGCGAGGCGGTCTGCCTCCAGCTCTCTGGTGAGGTAGAAGTGGGGCACCTCCCGGAAGCTTCTGGCCGTCCGCTCCGCCCCGAGGCGCCTTATGCGGGAGAGCGGCTGGCGAAGATGTGTGGGAGCTTGTGCTGCCGGGGCAGGGGTGCTCTGGAGAGAGCGTTCCGCCTTTAGCACGTCGGAGAGGTAGATCCTTCCGAGAGGACCCGAGCCTCGTATCTCCTCCAGCCGCAGCTTCCTTTCGGCGGCGGCCCGGCGGGCAGCGGGCGAGGCCCGCAGCAGCTGCCGGCGCCCGTTTCTGGAATCCCTGGAGGTTTCCTCTTCTGGCGGTTGCTGCCTGGCCGGGATATCGCCTCCGCCGGGGTCGTCGGGCTTCCTTTGCTCCTTTCCTCTCTGCGCCGCCGCCTCCAGGGAGGAAGGCCTGGCGCTGGCAGGCATCTCTTCTCCCGGAGCGGCTATATAGGCGAGGGTGGTCCCTACCTGCAGGGTCTCCCCTTCCTCGCCTCTCACCTTGTGGATGATCCCGTCCGCAGGAGCCTCCAGCTCAAAGGAGGTTTTGTCCGTGTCTATCTCCAGTATGGGCTCTCCCCTCTTTACCTCCGCACCCTCCTCTACCAGCCAGCGGACGATCGTTGCTTCTTCCATGTCCATCAACAGGGCCGGAACCTTGAGCTCTGTGGCCATCTCAGGAGTACACCCCCACCCGCGCGTCTATGAGGGCCTCCACCGCCTCAACCACCTTCTCCGGGGTGGGCCTGACGTAGGCTTCCAGCCGCTTGTTGTAGGGAATGGGTACATCCGCGCCCGCCACCCGGGCCGGCGCCCGGTCCAGCGCGTAGAAGCTCTCGCTCTCCACGATCCGCGAGATCACCTCTGCTCCCCACCCGCAGGTCTTCACGTCCTCCTCGACCACCACCAGCCTGCCGGTCTTCTCGACCGAGCGCGCTACGGCCCCATGATCCATGGGGGAGAGGGTCCTGAGGTCTATCACCTCGGCCTCTACGCCCTCGTCCGCGAGCGTCTCCGCTGCCTCCAGGGCGTAGTGGTGCATCAGCCCGGCCGAGACGAGGGTCACGTCTTCGCCCTCCCGGCTCACCCGCGCCTCTCCGAGGGGCACCCGGTAGGTCTCTTCGGGCACCCCGCCCTTTTTGTTGTAGAGGAGCTTGTGCTCGTAGAAGATCACGGGGTTGGGGTCATCGAGGGAGGCGAGGAGCAGCCCCTTCGCGTCGTAAGGTGTGGAGGGCATCACGACTTTCAGTCCCGGCACGTGCACGAACCAGGCTTCCAGGGACTGGGAGTGCTGGGCCGCGGCGCCCGTGCCTGCTCCTCCGGGGGTGCGGACCACCAGGGGGACCTTGCCCGCCCCCCCGAACATGTAGCGCAGCTTTGCCGCCTGGTTTACCAGCTGATCCATGCAGTGGGTGATGAAGTCCGAGAACTGTATCTCGGCGATGGGCCGCATCCCCATCATGGCGGCTCCGATGCACAGCCCCACAAAGCCGGCCTCCGAGAGAGGGCTATCCACCACCCTCTCTTCACCGAACTCCTCGACCATGCCGCGGCTCACCCCGAAGGCGCCGCCGTAGACGCCCACGTCCTCGCCCATCAGGAAGACCTCTTCATCCGAGCGCATGGCCTGGACCATGGCCTCCCGGACCGCCTCGCGGTAGGTGATCTCTCTGGCCTCAGGCATACACGTCCTCCAGGGCGGTCTCGAGCTCGGGTTCGGGTTGCCTGCCGGCTTTCTCGAAGGCTCGCTCGATCTTCTCTCTGGCCGCTTTCTCCAGAGTGCTCCGCTCGCCCTTTCCGAGCCCGCCTTCTTTCTCCAGCCTGGCGGCAAAGATGGCTATGGGGTCCTTTTTGCGCCACTCTTGGATCTCTTGGCGGGTTCTGTAGAGGTTGGCATCGCTCTTGGAGTGGCCGAGGTAGCGGTAGGTTAAGGCCTCAAGAAAAGTGGGGCCCTCGCCCCGTCTGGCTCGCTCGATAGCCTCCGAGGCGGCGGCGTGGACCGCATCGAGGTCCATCCCCTCGACCGTCTTGCCCGGCATCCCATAGCCGTGGGCCCTCTCAGAGAGGGGCAGGCGGGCAAAGCCGCGCTTTACGGAGAGGGACATGGCGTACTGGTTGTTCTCGCACACAAAGAGCACGGGCAGCTTCCAGATGGCGGCGAGGTTCAAAGCCTCGTTGAAGATCCCCTCCTGCACCGCCCCATCGCCAAAAAAGCAGACGGCAACCCGCTCCTGTTTGTGGCGCTTAAAGTACCACCCGGCACCGCAGGCGATGCCCATGCTTCCCCCCACGATGCCGTTTGCACCGAGCATCCCTGCCTGCACGTCGGCAATGTGCATGGAGCCGCCCTTGCCGTGGCAGTAACCGCTTGCCTTGCCCAAAAGCTCTGCGGCCATCCGCTCGATGTCCAGACCGAAGGCTATGGCGTGGCCGTGACCACGGTGGGTGGAGCTGATCACATCTCCTTCCCTCAGGGCCGAGATCACGCCCACCGCCACAGCCTCCTGTCCCACGTAGAAGTGAGCCGTGCCGTGTACCTTGCCCTCGGCGTAGAGATCGTTGACCTTCTCATCGAAGGCCCGGATGAGC
>Ga0068682_100588_pt1 | contig 17595 bp, 15 predicted proteins | sample CeladaPassaB1F01_FD_62238 | JGI IMG/M metagenome (GOLD analysis project Ga0068682, IMG submission 62238) | Cellulose-adapted microbial communities from the Joint BioEnergy Institute, USA - Passage B1F01 | ecosystem: Engineered > Bioreactor > Continuous culture > Unclassified | place: USA, Joint... | reverse complement strand
ACGAAAGAGGAGATCGACCGGATCGTGACGATCATCGACGAGGCGCTCACCGAGACGGAGGCGGAGTTCGCGAGTGAGATTACTGACTGAACACACGGGCTGCGGCGAGGTGCTCGAGGACACGAGCGAACGATTCGGACTCGAGTGCCTCGCCGCGGATCAGGAGGGTGTCTCTGTTCTCCCGATCGAGCACTGCCCACACCGAACGGTCAAGAAAGGTTTCCGCGCCTGCTCGCAACGGGCAACCCCAGGGCGGGTGCCCGCGAGGTCAGGTTGCGCTGGTTCGAGTCTTTACCCATCATCAGGTCGAGGTCCGGGAGCCAGCGGGGTCGCTCGGGTCTCCGACCCGGTCGATGGGGCCCGTTCTCGCGCACTCTGGAACGACGGTCACAGTTACCAGCGCTACCTGCTCCGCAACGTTTAGTGACGGTTCTCGGTGTGCAGCAACTAGCGGATCGGAGTCGCCCGGATACCTATCCGTGCACCTGCAATGGACGAGCGTCAAGCCCACCATCCGGCCGGTGAAATCATCGAGCCTGACTGTTTGCTCTCCGTGACTCGCAAGGGTAAAGCTCGGCGCAGGCCGGCCGTCGAGCTCGAGCGCCCAGGCGTCGGCCTGCTGAGCCTGGTACCAGCGATAGAGATACCCGGCACCGGTGGCGAGCACAGCCAGGAGCGCAACGACCCACGATACGGTGCGCAGCGTCCGAGGCATCATCGCCTCCTCGTTCGGTCCGCGATTTTGGTCGGGGATCCGGCTCGCGCGGGCGTCGTACGGCCGAAGAGCCACCAGAGAAGGATCACCGAAGCCACGCCGACGAGTGCCCAGAACCACCAGGACTGCCAGAAGCCGGTGCGAGCCTCTTCGACCGTAGCCGTGAAGCTGACGGTACCGGCGGCCTCAGGTGCCCGTATCTCCAGTCGAAACAGGTATTCGCCGGGGCGGTCGAGCGAGAACTCAGCAGCATAGTAGAGCTTGTTCGTCGCCTGGTCACGCGTTACTGGGTACCGCTGCGGTGCGCCACCTGTCGCTGGCTCGACCCAGAGCACGATCTCCGCACCGTCGACGATCTGTTTTGTGTCAGCACGCTGGAGGAGCACGCTCACGTCGACCGTTCCGGTGCGAAGCGGCACCGGACTCGTGAAGACTGTGACCTCGTACGGGCCGATCGGCTGGTTGGCGATGCGTACTTGCCCACCGTTGGCCTGTACCGGCATGGGCACTGCCAGCAGCACGATAGCCAGGATGGTCACGAACGCCCGCTGTACCGAACGATGCATCGGAACCTCGCTCTCAGCCGAGCAGTGTACCCCGCATCTCCATCGGTTGCCCGAGGAGCCAGATACCGACGACGAAGAGTCCTGTCTGGAGACCGATCCAGGGCAATATGGCCAGCAAGCCGAGCCGGTACCGCTTTGCGAGCTGCATCGTCCAGACCAGCGAGCCGAAATAGCCGAGTGCCAGCACGATCAGAACGAGGTCGGTCGTCGTGGCGATCGGTAGAAGACTCGCCAGGTGCCAGGCTGGTTGGCCGAGGATCGCCTGCCCGGTCAGGTCGAGGACGAACTGTTGCGCCAGCGGGAGCAGCGTGAGGGCGCCGGTGAAGAAGTGGAAAAGATAGTGTGCCGACCACATCCCGAAACCGAGCGGCGCCAATGTATAAACGAAGCGTGTCGCGACCCAACGGGGGCCGGGTACGGGTGCGAGCACCCGCGTCAGCTGGCTGGCGAGGCCGATCGCGAGCGCGAGTGCAGCGAGTGCCCCGACGAAGACGATGGCCAGGAGCGCAGGTTCACTACTGATGTGCAGCGTCTGGCTCAGCCACTCGAGGAAACGGTAGACGGGACTGACCATGCCGAACGCATTGAGGAATCCGAGCGCGACGAGGACGAGGACGAGTGTTGCCCAGTCTGGTCGGGTGTGCAGGTGGCCGATGCCGGAGCGCAGAGTTTCGGGATCCATTTCCGCCTTGAGCGGGAGACGCCAGCGGATGCCGACGTTCCCGTACGGGCAGGCATGCAGGCAATCGAGACAAAACGTGCAGTCGAGGTTTCCGATCTTGGCTGGCTGGTAGAGACCGAGTTCGCAGCCACGCTGGACGAGCCGCTGGTTCGCATCGAACCGGCCGCGGATACAGTCCTTGGTTTGGCAGCGCTGGCACATCGATGCGTCGCGAATGCGTACTTCGGTTGGTGAGAGCAATGACCCGACGAAGTTGAACTGCCCGATCGGGCAGACATGCTTGCAGAAAGCAGCCCCGCGGAAGAAGCCGTCGATGACGAAGGCAGCGACGAAGTAAGCGAGCGCCACCCAGGCGGTCAGCAGGGGGCTAGCCCAGAGATCGAAGGCCTCGTAGGCCCAGAAAAACCCGACGAGGAGCGTGATAGCGACCCATTTGCCCGGCAGCCAGCGCGGCCAGGAGCGCGTGGGCCGGAACAGCTGCTGGGCCAGTCGCCGTGGCAGCATGAAGGGGCAGGCAAAGCAGAACAGATTGCCGGCGAGGAGCAGCGCAAGCACGACGAACCCGCGCCAGTGGACCCAGGGCAGCGTTCCGGCCAGATTCTTGGGGGCGAGGGAGGGACCGAAGAAGCCATCGTACAGGACGAGTCCCGCGAGAAGCAACAACACCGTCTGGGCGGTCGTCCGTGCGTGTCGCCAGCGGAGCACCCGGCCGAGCAGGGGCCACTGCGTGAGCTCGCCCCAGCCCTGGCGAGATGCGCTACCCAGCACTGTCGTGCGGTTCATGGTCTCACCGTCCCATGTTGGTGCACCGGTGTGGCGGTGCTGCTGCGAACGTTCGGAATCTCGGCCCGGGCCTCGAACCGTTGTCCATTCCAGGTGCCGCGCACGATGAGGATCCAGTCCCCGCCCATCGTGAACGCGAAACCCTCCGTGACGTACACACCGTCTTCCTCTTCACGTGCCGTGGTGATGACCGGCTCCATACCGGCATGCGACATCGTTCCCTCGACTTCGACCGTGCCGAGCCCCACCACGGGCTTCCCCTCGGTGCTGTCTTGGAGGCGGAAACGCACTGTCGCTGGGCCAACCGTCGGTGGAGACGGGTCGATTGCGACGACCTCGACGTGCACGCTCGCGGTTGCCTCTCCCCTGCGGCACGCCGCGGTCAACGGGACGAGGGAAACGAGCGAGAGGATGATCAACAGCACCGTCCAACGTGTTCCCACCGTGGCCTCCTAACGCTTTCGTGCAACTCAGTTTCGACCTGTGACCCCGGAGGCCTCATGGGCGCGGTGGGGGTAGTTCGGGTACTGGTAACCAGCGAGGAGACCGTGTTTCCCTGGCCACGGTACTCTGCCTCTTGACCGAAGCCACGAGGGGAACGATGAGCGTGGGGAGCGTGGCGACTGGGACAGCGGGGTTCAGCGATCCGGTCGGTACGGTGAAAACGACAGCAGCACCGCTCTCCTTCATGTTGTGATGATGGGTATGCTGGCCGTGGTGATGGCCCGGCAGGGCGAACAGGACGTGCGGATGTGGTTCGGCCGCACCACAGGTGCACTCGGTAGGGAAGAGGAGTAGACCGAAGCAGGTTACGAGTACGAAAAGCGCGAGGTTCGTCGCCAGCAGCCGACGCATCGCATACCCCTGGCGGCTGCGCGAGCCGCCGTCGCCGACTCGAGTATACAGGCTCGTGCGTCGGCGTGGGTCAGGTCGAAGCGAGGCACGTCGCGGACAGCGGTGCCGGTAGAGGCCGTTGGCCGAGGCCGATCGCGACAGCGGCATCAGCGAGAATCGTGGTCGCGTCCACGAACGGCAGGTCGGCTTGCCACTCCGGCAGCAGTGACAATTCCGTGCAGCCGATGACGATGGCAGCAACTCCCTCTCGTGCGAGTCGATCGACTGCAGGGGAAACGAGCGCTGCCGTCTGGCGATCGAGGAGTCCCTGCTTGACCCGTTCGATCGCCTGGTTGACCAGGCGCTGGACCGCTTCGTCGGGCACGACGAGCTGGAAGTGATACCGAGACAGCGCCCGGTCATAGAGGCCAGTCGCGATCGTTCCTTCCGTCGCCAGCAGTCCGATCCGTGTTGCGGGCGGGTAACGCTGGGTGATCGCAGCAGCCACTTCAGCGATCATATCGAGGATCGGTACAGTGATCGCTGCCTGCACTGCCGGAAGGAAGGCGTGGGCCGTGTTGCACGGCACGACGAGAAAGTCGGCACCAGCGGCTTCGAGTCGGCGTGCGGCAGCGATGAGGGCAGGGGTGGGATCCAGACCGCGCCCGAGCAACGCAGCTGTGCGGTCGGGTATCGTCGGGTCGGCATCGAGAATGACATGGAGATGCTCCTGATCCGAGCGCGCCGGAGTGCGTAGCACGATCCGCCGGTAGAACTCCGCCGTAGCGAGCGGTCCCATGCCGCCGAGAATGCCGATCGTTCGTCGGTGCATCGGCCTGCCCCACCTCCTTCTCGAAGAGTGTACCGGTTCGTTCAGTTGTGCGGTGCCCGATGGAGCGTGCCGTCCCGTTCTCGACAGCTCTGGTCGGCGCTGCGGCACGGTTGACGCTCGTTCCATCGGCGACGCAGGATAGCGAGAAGAGCGGACGGGGGAGGCCGATGTTCGTCGATCTGAGCTTCTTCGAGGTCGAGGAAGGGATGCAGCCGGAGTTCGAGCAGGCCTTTCGAGTCCTGATCGCAGCGGCGCGGGAAGCTGAGGGTTGCGTTTCCTCGGAACTGGTCCGGCTGGACGAAGCACAGCGGTACGTGTGGGTGGAGCGCTGGGTGAGCCGGGAGGCACACAACGCGTTCAACGAGCGTCTCTTCGGGGAGTTGTTGCCACGCTTGCCCGATTTCGAGCGCTATGCGCGCCGGTTGGTGGAGCGTGACGGCGAGGGATACGTGGTCATCTGATCGTCCCTTGCCGGTCGTCAATCGAAGAGGATCGGCTCCTCGGCATCGAGATGCCCGAGGAGCGGTCGAGCGTAAGAGCGGAACACTTCGGTAACGCTGCGGTCGTCCGAACCGATGAAGTCGCCGGGGAGCAGTCGCTCCCGGGCTGCCACCGCCTCGATTCCGACGGGACGGAACTCGACACGATACGGCTCGTCCGAGAGACGCTGGATAGCGACCATGACGGCCTGCTGTCCGGCTCGTGCCCAAGCCACGGCGGTGCGACCGATCGCTCGTGCTTCCTCGCGATCGAGCGGGCACGCTGTGGCGGTGAACGAGCGGGCGAGCGCGTTGGGGCGAATCACGCGCGCTCGCAGCCCAGCTCGCGTTGCGAGAGCTGTGGCGAGTGACTCAGCCGGACTCGCCGGGTACGGGTGGCCGTGCGGGTCCACCCACCGGGCGGCCGGGCCGGCGACCGGCTGACCGCGCTGGTCGCGGAGCGTCTCCGGGATCACGGCGACCAACCAGCCGCGCGCCTGTCGCGCTTCGAGCAGTTCGTCGATCAGGGATGCCGGGGATTCCGGCGGTCGTTCGGGAAAGAACAGCAGCAGGTGGTCGCGCAACAACGCTGGTGCAGCGACCGCGCAGGCCGCAGCGAGCCATCCCGCATTGCGGCCCTGTACTTCGAGGAGGGTGACGGGATATAAGTCGCGTACTGACCAGGAGTCGATCAGGATATCACGGGTCGCTTGTGCCAGGAAGCGAGCCGCTGAGGGGTATCCGGGTGTGTGATCGGTTTCGGGGAGATCGTTGTCGATCGTTTTCGGTGCGTGGATGACAGTCAGCGGTTGGCCTGCTTCCGTGGCTGCCGTGAGCAGCGCTTGCGCGTTGGCAGCCGTGTCGTTGCCACCGATGACGACAGCCGTTTCGATGCGCTGCTGGTCCAGGATCCGAAGCGCCTGCGGGGCAGAACGCGCGTCCACGCGCTCGCGCGAGGTGCCCAGCGCCGCACCGGGTGTTCGGGCCAGCCGCTCCAGTCGATCGCCGCTGAGTGCCGTGAGGTCGACTAGGTGCCCTTCGAGGAGACCGCTGAATCCTCGCAGGGCGCCGAGAACTCGCCCGAAGCCCTGTTCGCGGGCCCCTTCCAGCACACCAGCGAGCGTCGCGTTGATCACAGCCGTGGGACCACCGCTCTGGAGAACGAGGAGACTCGACCGCGCCATCACGACTCCGTCTCGATCGGAAGGCGGTAGAGGCGCCGAGCGTTCTCGCTGAGGATCTTGTTCTTGGCGTGCGGTGAGATCGGGAGTTCTTCGATGACACGAGGAGCGCGTTCGATATCCCCGACCTGATGCGGATGGTCGCTACCGAGGAGGAGCCGATCTTCGCCGACGAAGGCGAGACCGAGCAGAAGACACGCCGGGTCGAAGAGCACCGTGTCGAAATACATGTCGCGGAAATAGTCCATCGGATCGCGCTGCAGTCGGCCGCGCAGTTCCGGATACGCGCGATACCCACGCTGAACCCGCTCGGCAAGATACGGAAGTACACCGCCGAGATGCGTTTGTACCAGCGTCAGACGAGGAAAGCGATCGAGGACGCCCCCGAGCACCATGCGGACCGCGACCATCGTGGTGTCGTAGGCGAAGCCCAGCAAGGCGACCAGCCGATAGTCGGCGAGGTGGTCAGCGAAAGCTGGCGCGGTCGGGTGGATAACCAGCGGGACGCCGAGCGCTTCGGCTGCTTCGTAGACTGGCCAGAACTCGGGGAGATCGATCGGTCTTCCGTTGACGTTCGAAAACAGCATCGCGCCGACCAGTCCGAGTTCCTGTGTGGCTCGCTCCAGTTCGCGCGCTGCGTGCTCGGCTGCCTGGAGCGGCAAGGTGGCAAGGCAACGGAAGCGAGTGGGGTACCGCTGCTGGATCAGCGCGAACTCGTCGTTGACGATACGCGCTAAGGCGATGCCCCGCTCCGCTCGTTCCACATGCACGCCCGGTGTCGTCAGCGAGAGGATCGCGAAATCGATGCCTGCCCGTTCCATGTCGGCGAGGCGAGCCTCGAGCGAGTGGTGAGCAGGAGCGAGAACGTTATAGTCGCCAGCGTAGGCGAGAACGAGCGTGCCGTCGGGCTCGCGGCGGAGTTCGGCATGATCGCTCGACTGCTCGATCGCCGCGAGGTACCCCGCCGGATAGAAGTGCGTATGGCAGTCGATGCGCATGATCTGCTCGCTCCCCTTCGGCATTTCCGCGCGCAGGGTAGCACAGGGTGAGCGGATGCGAAAGCCATTCCTCCCCGATCCGAGGCCGGGCCTGCGGGCGCGTGCTCGTTGCTCTGCTGAGGTACCGGCGGGCTGATCGACCGTATCGATCAGCCCGCCGGTCGTGGAATGTGCGGGCGCTGCAAGCGATGGACCGACACGGTGACCTTGCTGTCGCTCGAGTCAGGCCAGGGCCCGGTCCACTGATCGATCTCGTCGCTCCAGCCACGATCGAGCAGGCGTTGCACGAACACAGCTGCCGTTTGCCGCCCCGGTTCGGCGAGCCAGAGTAGGCCACCCGGCGCGAGGATCCGGTCGATCAAGCTCAACAGTGGTTCGATGTCGCGCTGCTCGTAGAGCACATCGGCAGCGAGCACGAGAGGTACGCCGGTGGATCCCACGAGTGCGAAGAACTCAGCACTCGGTCGTCGCCAGTTGAGCTGCATGACCATCGGCTCGCGCCCGACGTTGCACCGGCAGTTCCAGCGCGTCAAGAGCAAGGCTGCCGGGTCGTAATCGGTGGCCAGGAGGCGCGCACCTGCTTGGAGCGCAGCAGCAGCAGTCAGGCCGAGTCCGCAGCCGAGTTCGATCACCGGGGTGTCGTGGACGCGACGGGGCTCGAGAAGGACGGCATCAGCCAGGGCAATTCCGCTGGGCCAGAGCTCGGCCCAGTAGGGAAGGTTCTCCTCAGGGTCGTTGGCAGCCAGGTCGAGGAGACGGTCGATGTCGGCGGGCTGGACAATGCGGAATGTCTGCCCGGTGCGTGGGAGAACGATGGTTCGTTCACGCAGCGGGCCCCGGTGCTCCCGATCCCAGCCCGGAACGAGGATGTCGTCGGGCTGGGATCGGGACGACTCGTGGAACACGAACTGGGCGTTCGATCTCACCGGCGAACCTCGGCCAGGCGGCCGACTCGACGGAGCGAGACGAGAAAGCGCTCGCGTCCAACGCGCACTTCCTCGATATGTCCGTCTTCGTGTTCCGGATCACCGGCCCGCAACTCGACGGCCAGTGTTTCGTGCGCGATATAGTCGCGGAAGCGCTCGACGGCCTCAGCGAGCTCACCGGATGCCCGATACACGACGACGATCGTGTCGTCGATCTCGAAGCCGGCGTTCTTGCGGGCTTCCTGAACGCCGCGCACGAAATCGCGCGCCAGCCCTTCGAGCTTCAGCTCGGGAGTGATCGTGAGATCGACGGCGACGAGAAGATCGCGGTCCTCGAAGGCGGCGAATCCTGGCCGATCGATCGTCTCGACGAGAAAGTCGTCCGGTCCGAACTCTTCTTCCTCTCCGTCGATGACGAGCGTTAGTCGATGGCCGAGTCGCAACTGGCGGGCCAGCTGGTTGTGATCCAGTTCTGCCAACAGCTTCTGAAGTGCTGGTAGTCTGGCGCCCAGGCGGGGGCCCAGCACGGGCAGATTGGGCTTCACGCGATAGGACAGGTATTCCTCCGGACGATCGGCGAACTCGACCGCTTTGACGTTGAGCTCGTCCATGAACTGATCGAGCAACCGCTCGATGGCGCGCCGGGCCGAGGCATCACGTGCGGCGATGACAGCCCGCGGCAGCGGCTGGCGTACCTTGACGCCCGCCTTGTTGCGGGCCGCTCGACCGAGCTCGACGGCGCGCAGCAGCCAGTTCATATCCTCGATCAAGGACAGGTCGACCTTGCTCGAGTCGGCTTCCGGGTAGTCGGTGAGGTGCACGGACTCCGGTGCCTGCGGATCGACCCGGCGAACCAGGTTCTGGTACATGAGCTCGGTCGTGAACGGGATGAAGGGAGCGAGTAGCTTCGCGAGCGTGACGAGGACTTCGTAGAGCGTCGAGTAGGCGGCTGCTTTGTCCTGGTCGCTCTCCGTCTTCCAGAACCGTCGCCGGTTGCGGCGGATGTACCAGTTTGAGAGATCCTCGACGACGAAGTCCTGGATCGCCCGCGCGGCATTCATCGAGTCGTAGTCCTGAATACGGTCGCGCACGGTGGCGATGACCTGCTGCAGCCGGGCCAGGATCCAGCGGTCGAGGAGCGTTCGCTCAGCGAGCGGCACGTCATGCTGGCGCGGATCGAAACCGTCCAGGCGCGCGTAGTTGGCGAAGAACGCGTAGGAGTTCCAGAGCGGCAGGAGGAAGGTTCGCCGAACCTCGTCCAGCAGGCGCCAGCCGAAGTTCAAATTCTGGGCCGGATTGTGCTTGAGGTAGAGCCAGCGCATAACGTCCACGCCAGCGCGCTCGGCTGCCTCGTCGAACCAGATCGCGTTCCCCTTGCTCTTATGCATCTCTTCACCCTTCTCGTCCCGGAGCAGGGCGAAGCCCAAACACGTCTTCATCGGCGCTTGGCCGGTGAGGACGGTGCTCTGGGCGAGGAGGGAGTAGAACCAGTTCCGGAACTGGCCCGGGAACGATTCGGTGATGAAATCGACCGGGAACCACTCTTGCCAGTAGGCGCGGTCATGCCGGTACCGGAGTGTCGAGAAGGGGACGATGCCCGCATCGAGCCACGGATTTCCGACGTCGGGGATGCGGCTCGCGACGGCACCGCACTGCTCGCAGCGGATTTTGACCGCATCGATCCAGGGGCGATGCGGTGTGTGGCCCTCGAATTCCTCCCAGCCGGCGATCGCGCGTTCCTTGAGTTCCTGCTCGCTGCCGATGACATCGAACCAGCCGCACTCCGGGCACTGCCAGATCGGCAGAGCGAGTCCCCAGTAGCGCTTCTTGGAGATCATCCAGTCGTCCATGTTGCGGAGCCAGTCGAGCTCGCGTTCCAGACCGAACTCGGGAATCCAGCGAACCTGGCGAGCCGCTTCCATGACTTTCTCGCGCCAGGGATCGACGGCGATGAACCATTCGTCGACCAGGCGGAAGACGAGTTCGGTGCCGCACCGCCAGCAGGTCGGGTAGCGGTGCAGGTAGGGCTCGCGACGGTAGAGCAGGCCCCGGCGCTCGAGGTCATCGGCGATCGGCTCGGCGACGGCGTGGACATGCTTGCCGGTCAACCAGCCGAACCCGTCGACGTAATACCCGTCCTCGGTGAGCGGTGCGATGACCTGCAGGTGATGTTCCTTGCTCAGCTGATAGTCCTCACGGCCACACCCCGGGGCGATGTGCACGATCCCGGTTCCTTCGGTCGGATCCACCGCTTCCCATGGGATGACCTGGTGCTCGACCGTCGCGTTCACCGGCAGGTGATCGTAGGGGCCGCGATAGCGTAGGCCGAGCAGGTCGCTCCCTTTGAGGTGCTGGAGGACTTCGTACGGACCACGCAGCGCGTGACGGGCGGCGTCTTCCGCCAGGATGAGGACCTCGTCACCCTGGCGCACGCGCACGTAGGTGAGATCGGGATGGACAGCGGCGGCGACGTTCGCCGTGAGCGTCCACGGTGTCGTCGTCCAGACGAGAAGCGACTCGCGCTCTCGCCCTTCGATCGGAAAGCGCACGTAGACGCTCAGGTGAGTGATTTCCTTGTATCCCTCACTGACCTCCATCTCGGAGAGCCCGGTCGCGCAGCGGGGACACCAGGGCATGACGTCGTATCCGTGATAGATCCAGCCATTCTGGTGACAGACCTTCAGGAAATGCCAGATCGCGTAGTTATTTTCGTCCGACAGGGTGTAGTAGGAGTTGTCCCAGTCCATGAAATATCCGAGGCGCTTGGATTGCTCGGTCTGGATCGCCGAGTAGGTGAAGACACGCTCTTTGCACTTCTCGACGAACCGGTCGATGCCGTAGGCCTCGATATCACGCTTGGACGTGAACCCCAGTTCACGTTCCACCTCGACTTCGACCCACAGCCCCTGGCAGTCGAAGCCGTTCTGGTAGCGCTGCCGGTACCCGAGCATCGTATAGAAACGCTGGTAGAAGTCCTTGTAGGTGCGCCCCCAGGCATGGTGCACCCCCATCGGATTGTTGGCCGTGATCGGGCCGTCCATGAAGGAGTAGCGCTTCTCGCTGTTCGCGTTCCGCGTGATGTACTTTTGCACGATGCCGTGGTCGTACCACCAGCGGAGGATCGCACGCTCGAGTGCGGGGAAGTCGACGTCCCTGGTCGGTACCGGTTCGAACATCTCGTGCACCTCCGTGCCATCGAGTCGTCTTGCGCTCCGATGCTCCGAAACACGTCGCGCTATCGAAAACCCCCGCCCTCAGCCTGAGGGCGGGGGTTGCCCGCGGTACCACCTCAGTTGACGCAAAAGCACTGCTTTCGCGCCCACTCTCCGCTGCGCTAACGGGCAGCCCCCGGCTGTGCCTACTGCGGTACCTCCGTACCGGTTCGGACAGCGGCTCGAGAAGGATCTTCAGTCGCGACGTTCCCGTCCGGCTCGCACCGTCCCGGACTCGCTGAGGGCGGCTCGCGACCTACTCGCTTCCGTCGTCGCCGTTCACTGGTTCCCTTGTCCGCCATTTCAACAACGTACCATTCTGCGCAGCGGGTTGCCAACCGGGAGTGCTCTCTTCGCAGCTGTACCCGGCGAGGGACGAATTTGTCCATCGTTGACTGTCCCGGAGCTGTCGAGTACCGTTCCCGAGCAGAGCGGTGCGGGAGGTCAGTAAATGGAGCAAGCGCATCGTTCCCAGATGGGTGCCTGGCTGGCGCTCATGGGTGTCACAGCGATCATGGCAACGGCCGCCGGGGGACGGTTTCTCGTCGGTCTGGTCTTCCCGGACATGCAGCGCGATCTTCAGGTCAGCCATGCGGCGCTCGGTTCGGTGGTCTCGCTCAGCGTTCTCATTGTCGGATTCGCACAACCGGTGGTCGGCTGGCTGGTCGATACGCTCTCCGCGCGGGTAGTCGCCTGTGGTGGGCTCGTTTCTCTCGGCCTCGGGTTGCTCATCGGGAGCCGGGCATCTTCCCTTCTCGTGCTCACGGTCGGGCTGGGTGTGCTGGCGGGTGTTGGGCTGGCTAGTCTTTCACCGACGCTCCTGACGCCGGTGGTCGCGGCCTGGTTCGAGCGGAGTCGAACGACTGCGCTCTCGCTCGCAGCTACGGCCAATCCGGCTGGCCAGGCCCTAGTGGTGCCGCTGCTGGCGACGATCGTCGCGGTACTCGGCTGGCGGGACGCGTTCGGTGTGCTCGGCCTCGCGCTCCTCTCGCTCGCGCCGGTGGCCTTTGTCCTGCTGCGCCGTCGGGGAACCCTCCAACGTTCGGCGGGCGATGTGAGCGGCTGTTCCGTTCGCGATGCGCTCCGGACGCCTGCCTGGTGGCAACTCGGTTTTGGGTTCTTCGTCTGCGGCTTCACGATGGGGTGGGTCATGACGTACTTCGTCGATTACGCGACCCGCCTCGGTGCCAGTCATACGCTCGCGGCAACAGGTCTCTCCCTGACCGGGTGGGCGAGCATCGCTGGGGCCTTCGCGACCGGCTGGTGGCTCGACCGGAGCGGGAGCAGCTTGCCGCTGTCGACGGTCTACGCTCTGCGTGGGATCGGCTTCGTGTTGCTGTTGCTGGTCGGTTCGAACGCAGTGGGGCTCCTGGTTGCGGCGCTCGTCATCGGGTTTTCCTGGAGCGCGACGACGCCGCTCACGTCCTCGCTCTGTGCGACACTGTACGGCCGGCGTCGGCTCGGCACGATTTTCGGGATCCTCTTCGCCATCATGCCGATCGGAACTGCCGCTGGTTCGGCCCTGGGTGGCGCCCTCTTCGATTGGAGCGGGAGTTACACCTGGTCGATCGCGATCTCGGCGTTAGCTGGGATCGCCGCCGCGCTCGTCGTATTGCCGGTGCGTGTCGCACCACGGCCGTGCGTAGTTGCCGGGGTGCCGAGCGAACCAACTTACTCGCCAGCTCGGTGAGGTGATGAAGTTCGCAGGTGCGGGAACGCTGCAGCGGACAGCAAGGCGAGCAGCCGGCGGAACCCGATTCTGGGAAGTCGACGCGGCGCGTGGCGTGGCGTTCCTGCTGATGGTTGTCTACCACACGGCCTTCGACCTGGCAGCGTTCGGTGGGTGGCCGATCGCGGTCACGCTCGGTGGCTGGCGGATGTTCGCTGACTTCATCGCCAGCCTGTTTCTCTTCGTGAGCGGCGTCTCGCTGGTACTGGCCCACCAGCGCCTGGGGAGCGACCCTGTTCGGTATCGCCGTCACTTGGTGCGTCGCTTTTCCCGCCTGGCGGCAGCTGCCCTGCTCGTGACTGTCGTGACCTGGTTCGTCAGCCCGGCGGATGTCGTGCTGTTCGGTATCCTCCATCTCATCCTGGTCTCCAATCTCGTGAGCCTGCCCTTGCTCCGGTTGCGCGAATGGAATCTCCTGATCGCAGGAGCAGCAGCAGTGCTGGGATTCTTTTTGGGGCGCTTGCCTGGCAACCCGTGGCTCTTCTGGCTCGGACTGGTGCCGGAGGGATACCGATCCTTCGACTTCCGGCCGCTTTTCCCCTGGTTGGCTTTCGCCCTACTGGGGGTTAGCTTCGGTGTCTGGTTCTACGGTCGCGGGGTACGCCGGTGGCGTTTACCGGAGGCTGCGACGCTGCCGGGAACCGGCCTCTTGGTCTGGCTGGGTCGGCACAGCCTGCTGCTCTATCTCGTGCACCAGCCGGTCTTGATCGTCCTGTTGACAGCCATCGGTGCGATCGACCTGCAGCGTCTCATCGGGTGAGGTGCCGCGCCGTGCACGCAGCGACGAGAACAGTGGGCCGAGATTCCGTCCCAAGCGGGCGAGCGCTTCCGCTTCCTGCTGCGTGAAGGGACGAGGGTCGACTCGTGAGACAGCAAGGGCTCCGATGGCTCGCTCGGCGTCGATGAGCGGGGCGACCAGTACAGCGTAGAGCGACCGCCGTCCCCAGGTGACGACCGTGCCGGGCGGTGCTTCCGGCACCACGACCGCCTGCGGGGTGCCGGACTCGATGACGCGCCAGGCCAGTCCGTGACCGCGCTAAGCGCACTGCTGCTGCTACATCGGCGTCGTGACGCGAATAGGCGATGTACAAGGTGTCGTCCGAGTCGTCCAATAGGAAAATGACGATGTTATCGTTGGAGATCGTGCCGGAGACGGCATAGTCGATGACTTCGGCGAGCGTTTCCAGATCGGCTATCGCTGGCAACTGCTCGCCGACCTCGTGGATGGCGTGCACGGTAAGCGGTGCCCGCGATTGCATGGTGTGTTGCGAGAGAAAGAGCGGGAAACCTTCGGGATCCTGCAACGCTTCCAAGAACGCATCGACGACCGCTGGATGGAACTGCGTGCCACGGCACCGTCTGATCTCCTCGACCGCGTCTCTCAGTCGCAGTGCTGGCCGGTAGGGCCGATCCGAAATCATCGTGTCGAACGCGTCGGCCAAGGCGATGATCGCCGCTCCGACCGGAATCTCCTCGCCCCGAAGCCCCTGCGGGTATCCCTTGCCGTCCCAGCGTTCGTGATGTGCTCGGATGAGCGGGACGATCAGTTGCAGCTGAGGATGGCCGGCGAGTATCTCGGCACCCACGTCTGGATGTGCCCGGATGAGCGACCACTCGGCAGGGGAGAGCGCCCCTGGTTTCCGCAGGATCTCATCGGGAATCCCGAGCTTGCCGACATCATGGAGGAGGGCAGCGAGTTCGATTTGCTCGATCTCATCGCGCGACAGCTTCATCTGCCGAGCGATGATCCGCGCGATATGGGCGACACGGCGCGAGTGGTCGTGGGTCGCTGGATCCTTCGCGTCGACGGCGGCGGCAAGGGCCTCGACCGAGGCTCGGTACAGGGCACGTTCTCGCTCGTGGCCGCGCACGATGTGCAGGGCCAGTGCACCTCCCGAGGCGACTGCGAGGAGGCGCTGGCGTTCGCTGGGTGTGAAGCTGCGAAGACCGAAGCGACCGAGGAGCACGATTCCCGTTGTCGCTCCATCGACGATCAGGGGCGCCGTGAGAACCGTGATCGGCTGGCTCGCGGCTGCGTGGCGCAGCGCATAGCCCAGACGAGAGGTGGGAACGGAAACGACGACCGGCTCACGGAGGATCCGCTCATCGAGCCTGCGGAAATCATTCAGCGGAATCGTCCAGTTCGCAGGTAGAGAGCGGAAGTGGTCTGTCGCCGCGAGAGGGACCAGAGTGTCGTGATCGACATCGACGCGAAAGATGACTGCGAGTTCGCGAGGGATCAGTACCTCGGACTGCTCGAGCAGCAGGCGAGCCCATTCGCGCTCGTCGCGAACTGTTGCGAGTTCCAGCGAGAGTCGAGTCACGTACTCACGCTCCAGTGCCCCGATCCAGCGCGTCAGGGCTTCGAGGAGTCGAGCCTGCACCTGGGTAAGCGTATCGGACACGCACTGCGATCGACTCCAGAATGCTGCTGGTGGGACGAGCAGGAGGAAGCCGGTCGGTAGATCGGCAGGGGTGAGCGGCAGGACGAGGACGGCCCCGTAGACCGCGACCAGGCTGGCCATCGGCGCGCGGAATGGCTCGGGAAGCACCTCGGCGGTCCGGAAGACGAGCAGGCGTGCCGTAGCACGTGCGGCCAGCCAGTGCACGAAATCGGGATGGGCAAGATCCGACAGGTGTGCCGCGAGCGGGGTCGTGTCAGGGCCTGCGACGGCGACGACGCGCCGGTGATCGATCGGGGAACAGAGGACGAGTGCTACAGCCTGCCCACTCCACGCGGCGATACGCTCCACACACGAGTGTGCGGCCGATGCCAGGTCGAGTTCCTGGAGGAGGATGCTGCTGAGATCTGCGAGCAGTGACTGACTTTCAGCGTGGAGGCGGAGCGATTGACGATGCTGTACGACCGCCAGTGCCGTGGCGAGTTCATTCGCGACGAGCCCAGCGAGCTGTTGCTCGTACTCGGAGAAAGGTGAGACAGTTGTGCGGCCGAAGACGAGGACGCCGACGACCTTCTCTCCCACCTGAACCGGGTGCATGACAACCGAACGGAATGGAAAACGTCGCTCGGGTCGATGGAATGTACGCGGGTCTTCCCAGGAGTCAGCGAGCGCTATCGCTCTCCCGGTTCGGTAAACGGAGCCAGCGAGGCTGCGGTTGATCGGGATGCGGTTACCGATCTCTGCCTCCGGGTAGGTGCCGCTTCCCCAGGCGACCCGCAACAGCGAGGGATTGTCCCAGTCGGGTTCGAGGTAGATCAAAGCGTCGTAGCGGAGCTGCGCCCGCAGCACGCGTTCGACGTGGGTGAGCAGTTCTGCCGTCGACTCAGCAGTGGCGACGTGCTGGGCGACGGTGAGGAGCGCGCGAAGTTGCTCGTTGGTTTGCTGGAGCTGGGCATGTGCAGCGATGCGCTCGACGACGGTGGCAATGTGCCTGATCAAGATCGGCAAGGTGCTCGATTGCTGGACCAGGATCTGAGTCGCTGGGACGGTGGCAGCCCAGGCGACCAGGAAGCCGTGGGCCCGACCTTCGCCCACGATCGGCACGGCCAGGACTTCAGCGACCTCGCGGGGCAGGTGGTCGACCCATGGTCCGAGTGCCTGGCGTGCCTGGGGGCGACTCAGTCTGACGATTTCCGATCCCGTGTCGTGCAGCACTCGTCGCTCGAGCACCAGCGTACGGAGCTGTGTGCGGATCGGGTCGGCGACGTCGTCGGAAAACACTTCGACTCGCTCGGAACCGATGCGCAGGAGGAACGCAATCGAGGCAGGAGCGAGAAACTCAAGAAGCGCTGCGCGCAGTGTCCGGCCTAGCGAGGACAAGCTGGTGATCCGTTCTAACCGGCGATCGATCTCCAGAAGATGCTCGAGGTTCACTCGGAGTGATGCTTCGCGTTCCCACAGTCGGCTGGCAACGGCGACGAGCGTGGCGAGCTGGCACCAGCGTTGCGCTCGACGGATCTCCCGGTGCGTAAATGGGCAAGGGGTACGGTGCCGCCAGAAGTAGGCGACACCGATGAGGTCGTTTTCCCAGACGAGCGGGATGGCCAGGCCGACGAGTCGGCCCTGCTCGGCCAGTGCGCGCAGCCCTGGATTGAGAGGAGGGAACTGTTCCCAATCACGTGGGCGGAAGAGATGGAGTGGACGGTGGTGCTCCTTCAACCATCGTTCCGCTGGAACAGCAGCCGGTGGTGCCTTGGCAACCGCGACAGGTGGAAGGGCATGCGGCGGTTGTTCGCCGACGATCGTCCCGCTGATCGTTCGCTCGAACCGCTCGTCGAAGACGAAGAAGCCACCGAGATCGGCACGAACGAGCGGGAGGACAGTTTGCAGAACTTCACGGAAGAAGTCTTCTGCGCGGTGGTGTTCGAACGCTTGGTGCATGTCTCGATCCTCGGCAGGTTGCCTCGGCGGCGAGTGTACCGTACGGTACCATTTGCATTACGGTTAGTCCCGGTGTACGGAAGACAGCCCAAAAGTGCCAAATCGGGGTGGTTCGATCGTGAGGTGGAACGGCACGGTCGGGATCGAGGGGTGTGGTGATGGAAGAACGACTGCATCGTGTCGTGGCGGGGATCGAGGAAGCGATCGAGCGCGGGGAGATCGACGGTGCTGGGTTATTCGTGGTCGTACGCGGGGAGCGTGTTCTCGAGTGGTATGGCGGGCAGGCTGCGCCGGGAGTGGGGGCTGGCCCAGATA